>Ga0182030_10000281_pt1 | contig 90840 bp, 80 predicted proteins | sample 812S3MmetaG_FD_121299 | JGI IMG/M metagenome (GOLD analysis project Ga0182030, IMG submission 121299) | Permafrost microbial communities from Stordalen Mire, Sweden - 812S3M metaG (Illumina Assembly) | ecosystem: Environmental > Terrestrial > Soil > Wetlands > Permafrost | place: Sweden... | reverse complement strand
CAAGCTGGTCTATGCCGCTGTCATCGCCGCCTTCTCGTACCACCTGTTGGCAGGCGTGCGCCATCTCATCTGGGACACCGGGCGCGGCATGGAAAGGGCGCAGTCGCAGCGCAGCGCGTGGCTGATCATTGCCGCCGCCCTGGTCCTGACCCTCGTGGTGCTCTTTTGGGCCTTGCGCGCCCGCGGGGGGGCCTGATGAGCCTGCAGACTCCCCTTGGCAAGGTCCGCGGTCTGGGTTCGGCTGGCAATGCCGTGCATCACTGGTGGGTGCAGCGCCTCACCTCGGTGGCGCTGGTGCCGCTGGGCGTGTGGTTGCTGGTATCACTGCTGACGCTGCCGTCCCTGGATTTCGTGACTCTCGTCACCTGGGTCGGCGGGACGTGGACCGCGAGCCTGCTGATTCTGTTCGTGCTCACGGCCAGCTGGCATTCCAGCCTTGGTATGCAGGTGATCCTCGAGGACTATGTCCATGACCACGGGCTGAAGATCCTAAGCCTGGTGCTGTCAGGCTTTGTCCACGTCGTCCTCGCCGCGCTCGGCGTCTTCGCCGTGCTGCGCATCGCCTTCGGGAGTCCGCTTTGAGTGCGTATGAATTCATTGACCACACCTACGATGTAGTCGTCGTGGGAGCCGGCGGCGCCGGCCTGCGCGCCACCCTCGGCCTCGCCGAAGCGGGCCTGTCCACGGCGTGCATCAGCAAGCTGTTCCCGACCCGCAGCCACACCGTGGCGGCGCAGGGTGGCATCAGCGCCGCACTCGGGAACATGGGGCCGGATGACTGGCGCTGGCACATGTATGACACGGTCAAGGGTTCGGACTGGCTCGGTGACCAGGACGCCATCGAGCTGATGTGCAAGGAGGCCCCGGCCGCCGTCATAGAACTGGAACATTACGGCATGCCGTTCTCACGCACCGAGCAGGGCCGCATTTATCAGCGGCCCTTCGGCGGCATGACCACGCATTACGGCAAGGGCACGGCCCAGCGCACCTGTGCGGCGGCGGACCGTACCGGTCATGCCATGCTGCACACGCTGTACCAGCAGTCGATCCGGCATTCCGCGACTTTTTTCGTCGAATACTTCGCCATCGATCTGATGATGGAGAACGGCGAGTGCCGCGGGGTCGTTGCCCTGGACATGACCGAGGGCACGCTGCACCGTTTCCGCGCCCATCGGACCATCCTGGCCACGGGCGGTTATGGCCGCGCGTATTTCTCCTGCACGTCTGCGCACTCCTGCACCGGTGATGGCAATGCCATGGTGCTGCGCGCCGGGCTGCCCTTGTCGGACATGGAGTTCGTGCAGTTCCATCCGACCGGTATCTACACCGCCGGCTGTCTGATCACCGAGGGCGCACGCGGCGAGGGCGGCTACCTGACGAATTCCGCGGGTGATCGCTTCATGGAGCGCTACGCGCCGAATGCGAAGGATCTGGCCTCACGCGATGTGGTCAGCCGCGCCATGACCATCGAGATCCGTGAGGGGCGCGGGGTGGGTGAGCACAAGGACCACATCCATCTGCACCTGGAGCATCTGGGGCCTGAGGTCATTCACGAGCGTTTGCCGGGCATCGCCGAGACCGCGCGTATCTTCGCCGATGTGGATGTCACCCAGGCGCCCATTCCGGTGCTGCCGACCGTTCACTACAACATGGGTGGCATTCCCTGCAACTACCACGGCGAGGCGCTGTGTCCGCGGGATGGCGATGTGGAGGCGGTGGTTCCGGGGCTGATGGCGGTGGGGGAGGCCGCCTGCGTCTCGGTGCATGGTGCCAACCGACTGGGCTCGAATTCGCTGCTCGACCTGGTGGTGTTCGGCCGTGAAGCGGCACGTCGCTGTGCCGAAGTGCTCACGCCCAACGCGCGCCACCGGCCGCTGCCGGCCGCGGCCGCAACGCCGGCCGTCGAGCGCCTGGACCGCCTGCGTCAGGCGAACGGTTCACGACCTACTGCCGAAATCCGCCTCGAAATGCAGCGCATCATGCAAGCCGACGCGGCTGTGTTCCGCACCGGCCAGTCGCTGTCGGAGGGCGTGGAGAAGCTCAAAGCCACCTTCGGGTCCATGGCCGACGTGAAGGTCACGGATCGGTCCCTGGTATGGAATACCGACCTGGTGGAGACCCTCGAACTGGACAACCTGCTGGTTCAGGCGACGGCCACCATTACATCGGCGGTAAACCGTACCGAGAGTCGCGGCGCGCATGCTCGCGAGGATTTCCCCAATCGGGATGACGTCAACTGGATGAAACACTCGCTGGTATGGGTGGATGCTGGCGGCCAGGTGAAATTTGATTACCGGCCCGTGCATCTGCGGACCATGACCGATGAAGTTGAAATGATTCCGCCCAAGGCCCGCACGTATTAATGAGGTGCAAGGATCAATGGTTGAGCTGACACTGCCGCCGGGTTCCAAGGTGAATCCGCATGGGCGAGTCCACAAGGTCGCCAATGCGGGCGCGGGGGTGCGGACCTTCCGCATCTACCGCTTCGACCCGGATTCGGGCGACAACCCGCGCCTTGATAGTTTCGAGGTGGACACCAAGACCTGTGGGCCGATGGTTCTGGATGCGCTCATCCACATCAAGTCCAAGGTCGACTCCTCCGTCACCTTCCGGCGCTCGTGCCGTGAGGGCATCTGCGGCTCGTGCGCCATGAACATCAATGGCGTGAACCGGCTGGCCTGCACCACAGCCCTCGCGGACTTAGGTTCGCAGGTCAGGATCTACCCGCTGCCGCACATGCCGGTGGTGAAGGACCTGGTGCCGGACCTGACGAACTTCTACGCGCAGTACGCCTCGGTTGAACCTTGGCTGAAAACACGAACGCCAGCCTCGCCGGATAGCGAGCGGCTGCAGTCCAAGGAGGAACAGGTCCGCATCGATCGTCCCGCCGCATGCATTCTGTGTGCCTGCTGTTCGACGGCCTGTCCAAGCTATTGGTGGAACAGCGACCGTTTCCTGGGGCCGGCCGCCTTGCTGGCCGCCTACCGCTGGATCGTCGACAGCCGCGATGAGGCCACCGGTGAGCGCCTCGATCAGCTCAACGATCCCTTCAAGCTGTATCGCTGCCACACCATCATGAATTGTACGGACGTGTGCCCGAAGGACCTCAATCCGGCGCGCGCGATCGCCGAGATCAAGAAGAAAATGCTGGAGCGGCAGCACTGAGCGCCTCGGCCCCGGATGTTGCAGTGCCGGATGTTCACCGGCGCCGCCTGCTTTGGCACTGCCGCCGCGGCATGCAGGAACTGGATCTGCTGCTGACACGTTATGTCCGGGAACGGTATGGCGCCGCACCGGCAGGCCAGCAGGCCGCCTTCGAGGCCCTGCTGGCGTGGCCGGATCCGGATATCGCCGACCTCCTGCTCGGCTACGGGGCCCCGGTCGACCCGCATCTGGCAGCGGTGGTGCGTGAACTTTCGGCAGCCTTGCGGGTCTATCCGGGTACGGCGAGGCAATCGGTCCCGTAGGCGAGAGTACAGTGTAGGGAATGACTGCCGACGCAAGCGACTTGAGTCTGGTCCAACGTGTGCAACACGGGGACCGAGGTGCTTTTGATGTGCTGGTCCTCAAGTATCAGCACAAAGTGGTCAAGCTGGTCATGCGTTATGTGCGCAATCCTGCAGAAGCCGAAGATATCGCACAGGACGCCTTCATCAAGGCGTACCGCGCGCTGCCGCAATTCCGGGGCGACAGCGCTTTTTATACCTGGTTGTATCGCATCGCCATCAACACCGCCAAGAACGCCGTGGTGGCGCGCGACCGCAATCCGGTGGACTTCGACCTGGACATGACCAACAACGACGAGTCATACGAGATGCAAGGCCGACTCAAGGATTCCGAGACCCCCGAGGCGCTGGTACTGACGGATGAAATCCGCACCACCGTCAATGCCGCCATCGCTAACCTGCCCGATGACCTGCGGACCGCGATTGTGTTGCGCGAACTCGAAGGGCTCTCTTATGAAGAGATCGCCGCGACCATGGACTGCCCGGTCGGAACGGTCCGGTCGCGAATATTTCGGGCGCGCGAGGCCATAGACACCCGTCTGCGCGAAGTCTTCGAGGGTGGACTGGGTCGGGCGGAGGAGATCGGATGAGCAACGAAGAGCTGGACAGCCAACTTTCGGCGATGTTCGATGACGAACTGCCGGCAACGGAGTGCGAGCTGCTGGCGCGTCGTTTGGCGCGGGACGAACAGCTGCGTGGGCGCTGGGGCCGCTATGCGGCGATCGGAGCGTGCATCCGCGGCGAACATGGCGTGCGACTCGGCGCCCCCCTGGCCAGCAAGGTCAGCGCTGCCCTCACGCAGGAGGCCAAGGCGCGCGCGGCGCCGGACCCGCGCAGTCCGGGAATATCCTGGATCTCATCGCTGGCGGGACTGGCAATGGCCGCCACCGTGGCCGCTGCGGCGATATTGTGGATCCGTGCGCAAGGACCCGTGCTGGTCGCGCAATCGCAGCCCGGCCCGGCGGTGAACTTGGCCGCGGCGACCAACCCGGGACCGGCTCTGCAGGTCCCCGCCGCGCCGACGCAGCAGGTGGCCGCCGCCCCGACCCGCCCACGCCCGTCCCGTGAGCCGGACAGCTATGTAGTTCCGGCGGCCGTATCGCAGGGTCCGTCGCTGGTGCCGCCGACCGAACTTGCCAACTACATCGTTGCGCACAGTGCGTATTCCGGGCCGTTGATGCGCCGCAACGCGCTCTCGGCACTGGTCGGCGAGGATTCCGCGTCGCCGCAGATCACCGCCCAACCCATTGCCGAGACCGTGAACGGCAAATGACCCCGGTGCGAGCGGCGCGCGAACCCCTGCTGTGGCTCGTCATGACCGTGGCGGCCGCCACGGCGGTCGCCGCGGACACGCCGCAGTCCTGGTTGAACCGCATGAACGCCGCGCTGACCACGCGCAACTACGAAGGCGTGTTTTCCCACTGGCAGAGCGGTCGGGTCGAAACCTTGCGGATCGTTCATCGCGTGGTCGATGGGGCCGTGACGGAGCGGCTGGAATCCCTCGATGGCTCCGGTCGGCAACTTGTCAGCAATGGCTCCGAAATGACCTGTTACCTGCCCGATCAGCATACGGTGCTGGTCGAGAAGGCGCCGCAGAGCCTGATGCCGGCCGAGCTGCCGAAGTTCAGCGACGCGACGGCGGATTATTATCAGCTGGAAAGTCTGGGCACGATTCGGCAGATGGGCGAGAAAGCACAGGTGATCAGTGTCACGCCGCGGGACGGCTATCGCTACGGCTACCGCCTGTGGATCCAGCGCTCGACCGGCATGCCCTTGAAAACCGAATTGCTCGATACCGCGGGCAATGTCATTGAACAGGTGGTGTTCTCGAGTCTGGCGATGCGACACCACATCGCCGACGATGAACTAAAACCACAGCTGGTGACCACCGGCTTTAACTGGCTGCGCGATGATGGCGCCCCGGCGGTGACGGCGGAGGGTCTGGGTGTCTGGACCAACACCCAGCTGCCGCCCGGGTTCCATCTGCTGGCCCAGACCGCTCAGATGATGCCCGGTGTGGCCGAGCCGGTGACGCACCTGGTATTCAGTGACGGGATCGCGACGGTATCGGTGTTCATCCAGTCGCAAACCATTCGCAGCTCACCCAATCAGGTGCGCGCCGGCATGGCGCAGGTCGGATCCTCATCCGCCTTTACGTCGGTTCAGTCCGGGCACAAATTCGTCGCTCTGGGCGAAGTGCCGCCTGCGACCGTGCGTTTCATTATCGAAGCGCTGATGCACCAGTCGGCCGGTGAGATCATGCAGTTGCAACCCACCCCCGACGCTGCGGCAAAACTCGCACCGGGGCTCGGCAGATAACCCCGCGCAGATGACCCAGCGCCTCACAATAGTGCATCGCGTGGATTGTGAACTGTGCGACCAGATGATCGCACAGCTGGCTGCTTTGGGCCGGCGCGCGGTGCTGCCACCCATCGAGGTGGTCGACGTGGACGGAGACCCCGATCTGCGGCGCCGTCATGGATTGAATGTGCCGGTATTGCTGCTGGATGGCGCCGTGGTGTGCCGCCAGCGGCTGGATGCGGCTGAATTACTTCGGATTCTGCGCCCGCGCCAGGCTTAGTCGGCACGCCGGGCCGACCCTCTATATAATGCGCCCCGGCCGCAAGACTCTCCGCGCGGCGGATAGTCATTTTTTCATGCGGTTTATACGTAACTTTTCGATTATCGCGCACGTCGATCACGGCAAATCCACGCTCGCGGACCGGCTGATCCAACTCTGCGGCGGCCTGGAGGCCCGCGAGATGCAGGAACAGGTTCTCGATTCCATGGATCTGGAGCGCGAACGTGGCATCACCATCAAGGCCCAGAGCGTCACCCTTCTGTATGACGCCAAGGATGGCGAGCGCTACGAGCTCAATCTCATCGACACCCCCGGGCATGTGGACTTCTCCTATGAGGTTTCCCGCTCCCTGGCCGCCTGCGATGGCGCGCTGCTGGTCGTGGATGCCTCACAGGGCGTGGAGGCGCAGAGCGTCGCCAATTGCTACACCGCCATCGAGCAGGGGTTGGAAGTCCTGCCGGTCATCAACAAGATCGATCTGCCTTCGGCGGATCCTGACCGGGTCGTCAAGGAAATCGAAGACATCATCGGCATCACGGCCGATGATGCCGTTCGCGTCAGCGCGAAAACCGGCGAGGGTGTGCCGGAGCTGCTCGAGGCCCTCATCCGGCGCATCCCGGCGCCGAAGGGCGATCCGGCGGCTCCGCTGCAGGCGCTGATCGTCGACTCCTGGTTCGACAATTACGTCGGTGTCGTGTCGCTGGTGCGCGTGGTCAATGGCACGATCAAGGTCGGCGACAAGTTTCGCGTCATGTCGACCGGGCGCAGCCACACGGCTGACAAGCTCGGTCGCTTCATGCCCAAGTCGGTGCCGCAACTGCAGCTGGCCGCCGGACAGGTCGGTTTCGTCATCGCGGGCATCAAGGAGATCGATGGCGCCCCGGTCGGCGACACGATCACCCTGGAACACCGCCCGGCGAGCGAGGCACTGCCGGGATTCCGGCAGATCAAGCCGCGCGTGTTCGCCGGCCTGTTTCCGGTGAACTCCGAAGACTACGAGTCCTTCCGCGACGCGCTCTCGAAGCTGAAATTGAACGACTCCGCACTGCATTACGAGCCTGAGGTGTCCGGTGCCCTGGGCTTTGGTTTTCGCATCGGTTTCCTGGGCCTGCTGCACATGGATATCGTGCAGGAACGCCTGGAGCGCGAGTACGCGCTGGAACTCATTACCAGTGCGCCGACGGTCGTGTACGAGGTGGCGCGCACCGATGGCACGCTGGTGTACGTCGACAATCCCGCGAAACTGCCGCCCGGCAACGAAATCGAGGATCTGCGCGAGCCGATCATTCTCGCGAACATCCTGGTGCCCCCTGACTATGTCGGCGCGGTGCTCAAGTTGTGCACCGACAAGCGCGGTGTGCAGAAGAAGATGCTGTACCTGGGCACGCAGGTGTCCCTGCAGTACGCACTGCCGATGGCCGAAGTCGTGCTCGACTTCTTCGATCGCCTGAAGTCGGTCAGCCGTGGCTATGCCTCCTTTGATTATGAATTCAGTCATTTCGCGAGTGCCCCGCTGGTGAAGCTGGACATTCTCATCAACGCGGACCGGGTCGACGCGCTGTCGATCATTGTTCACCGTGACCATGCCTACCAGCGTGGCCGCGAACTGGTGGACAAGATGCAGGAGCTGATTCCCCGGCAGATGTTCGAAGTCGCCGTCCAGGCTGCCATCGGCAGCGCGATCATTGCCCGCGCCACCGTCAAGGCGCTGCGCAAGAATGTGCTCGCCAAGTGTTATGGGGGCGACTTAAGCCGCAAGCGCAAACTGTTGGAAAAGCAGAAGGCGGGCAAGAAGCGCATGAAGCAGGTCGGCTCCGTGGAGATCCCGCAGGAAGCCTTCCTGGCCGTATTGCAGATCGGGCGCAAAGAATAGGAACTGGAACAAATGTTGATGCAAATAATCGATTTCCTGGCCTGGATTTCCATCCCGGCAACCTTGATCGGCGTGGTGGACGACTGGTTTCTGCGACCGCGGCGCCAGCTGGCGGTTGCGCCACAGATTGCCCGTGATCCGCCGTTGATCGCCGCGGTGTACTACGCGCTGCCGGTGCTCATCATTTGTGGCGTGTTCGCGCTGCTGAGCGCCGAGGATCTGGATTTCAGTGCCGTGCTGCTGGTGATCGCCGTGGTGACGGGCCTGATCTGGCTGGTGGACGTCGCGGTGTTCCGCCGCTTCCGTGAGCATGCCGCGCGGGCGACGGGCAAGACCCTGGCTGATATTCCCGAGCCGGGTACCGTGGACTACGCGCGAAGTTTCTTTCCGGTGGCGCTGGCCGTGCTGGTGCTGCGCGCATTTATATTCGAGCCCTTCCGCATCCCCTCCGACTCGATGATGCCGACCCTGGTCGACGGTGATTTCATCATAGTCAATAAATTCGCCTACGGCCTGCGGCTGCCCGTGATCAACCAGAAGATCGTGGCCATTGGCGAGCCGCAGCGCGGCGATGTGGTGGTGTTCCGTTATCCGCCCGATCCGCGCATCAACTACATCAAGCGGCTCGTCGGCCTGCCCGGTGATCAGGTGCAGGTGAAGGACGACAAGCTCATCGTCAACGGCCAGCCGGTGGCGACGACGGACCTGGGTCAGTACGACGACGGCTGCTATGAGGGGATGCACCTGGCGGCCGAACAGCTGGGCAAGCACCGGCACCAGATCATGTTCTGCCCGACCCCGGGCGAGATCGGTGCTGAGCCGTTACCCACCTGCAATCGTAACCCCCCCATCAGCTACGTGTGCGTGGCACAGCAGCTGCCGGGCCAGCCGGATCGGGGCGATACGCCCGAGGCGCTGATTGTGCCGCCCGCCAGCTACCTGATGATCGGGGATAACCGCGACAACAGCGCCGATGGCCGTATCTGGGGATATGTGCCGGAGGCGAATCTGGTCGGCAAAGCGACCCGGATCTGGTTCAATTGGGATTGGCACCGCAAGGGCGGACCGGTCTGGAGCCGAATAGGCTCTCGCATCGAATAATCTGCGCAATCTTTGCTAGCGGGAGGGTCTCATGATCAGGCGACAACGCGGCGTCACATTCATCGGTTGGTTGTTACTCCTCATTCCCGTGGCCATTCTCGGATATGTGGCAATCCGGCTCGTGCCGATCTACCTGAACTATATGCGGGTGGCGCATTCGGTGGAGCAGACGGCCACTGAAATGAAGGTCGAAGACGTGGGGACACTCACGCCAAGGGCCATCCGTGCGACGCTGGCCAAGCATTTCGACATCGAGAGCATCACCTTTCCCGGGGTGCAGGATGTGACCATCACCCGTGACGGTACCGGCTGGACCATTGAGGCCAAATTTGAGGACTCGGCGCCACTGTTTGGCAACATCTCGATGGTGGTCGACTTCGATAAGGTCAGCAAGATAGGCTGATGTCCCAGGAGACTGACTGGCCGGTTCGGTGGGTGCGGGAGCGGTTGGGCTACGAGATTCGCGACGTGGCGTTGTTCAGCGCCGCGCTGACCCATCGCAGCGCCGCCCGGCTGCACAATGAAAGGCTGGAGTTCCTGGGCGATGCGGTCCTCAATCTGAGCGTTGCCGAGCATCTATTCCGCGCCAATCCGCAGGCCAATGAAGGGGATCTGAGCCGGCTGCGGGCCTGGCTGGTCAGCGGCCCGCCTCTGGCCGAAACGGCTGCCCGGATCGGGTTAGGGGAGGTACTGCATCTGGGGTCCGGCGAGCTCAAGACCGGTGGTTTCCGACGCGAATCCATCCTGGCCGATGCCCTCGAGGCGCTGTTCGGTGCGGTGTATCTGGATGCTGGCCTGGCGGAGGCGCAGCGGGTGATTTTCGCGCTGTTCGCCGAACGCATGGCCCACATGCCGCAAACGGATGCGCTGAAGGATTCGAAAACCCGGCTGCAGGAGCTGCTGCAATCCCGGGGGCTGCCGCTGCCGGCCTACGAGGTGGTGCGAACCGATGGGGAGATCCATGCCCAGACCTTCTGGGTGCGCTGCGAGGTGAGCATATTGGGTCTTACGGCCACGGGGCAGGGCTTGAGCCGGCGGCGCGCCGAGCAGGAGGCTGCCGCGGTGATATTGCGTGAAATGAAGGCTGCACATGACGCCGAGTGATGATTTTCGTTGCGGTTTTGCGGCGCTGGTCGGCCGCCCGAATGTCGGCAAGTCGACGTTGCTGAATGCCCTGATCGGCCAGAAGCTGAGCATCGTCACCCCGCGACCCCAGACCACCCGGCATCGGGTGCTGGGCCTGCATGAGGACGCCGCAGCCCAGATTGCCTTCGTCGATACGCCGGGTATCCATCAGGGCGCGAAGCGCGCCCTGAACCGCGCAATGAACCGGACCGCGGCCACGGTGCTGGCCGACGCCGATGTGTGTGTGTTCGTGATTGAGGCGCTGCAATGGACGCGCGAGGATGACCTGGTGCTGGAACACCTCGTTCGCGGCGGCCGCCCGGTACTTGCGGCCGTGAACAAGGTCGACAAGGTGCATCCGCGCGAGCGCCTGCTGCCGTTTCTGGCCGAGCTCGCGCACCGCCACGCATTTGCCGAAATCATACCCATCAGCGCCACCAAACACGTCAACCTCGTGCCGCTGATCAGCGCGATCACGAAGCTGCTGCCGCTGTCGCCGCCGCTGTTTCCGACCGGGCAGGTGACCGATCGGGACATTGCCTTTCGCATCAGCGAAATGATCCGCGAGAAGCTGACTCTGGAGCTGGATCAGGAATTGCCTTACGGCATCGCGGTGGAGGTGGAGGCCATGGGCCACGATGAGGGCCAGCTGAACGTCTCCGCGGCCATCTGGGTGGATCGGGCGGGTCAGAAACCGATCGTGATCGGCGCCGGCGGCGAGCGCCTCAAGCGCGTCGGTCGCAAGGCGCGCCTGGAACTCAATCACATCCTGGGCGAGCGCCTGCATCTGACGCTGTGGGTGAAGGTCCGTGAGAGCTGGGCGGACAGCGCCCGGGCGCTGACGGAGCTCGGTCTGGAATGAGCCGCAGCGCGCGCCGCACGCTGCTGGCGCAGGCCTACATCCTGCACGCCCTTCCGTACCGGGATACCAGCCGCATCCTTGAGGTCTTCACCCGCGAGCAGGGCCGGCTTTCGGTATTTGCCCGCGGCGTTCGCGGCCCCAAGGCGCGGTTGGCTTCGCTGCTGCAACCCTTTCAACCCCTGCTGATGTCCTTCAGTTCACGCGGCGAGGCCGCCCAGCTGATGAGTGCCGAAAGTGCGGACCCGGGCGCGGCGCACGAGGCCGGCCGCCTGCTGCGCGGCCTGCCACCCGCCGCGCTGCTGTCGGGGTTCTATATCAATGAACTGCTGCTGAAGCTCACCACCCGCCACGATCCGAATGCCGGGCTCTTCGACGGCTACCAGCGCGCCCTGCAGGCCCTGGCCGCGGGCGGCCCCCAGGAGCCGGCACTGCGCAGCTTTGAACTGCACCTGCTGCAGGAGGTCGGCTACGGGCTGGATCTGACGCACACGGTGGCAGGTGGCCCGGTCAGTGCGCAGGGGTACTATCATTTCCGTCCGGCCGATGGACTGTTCGCGACCACCGCCGATCATTCCGGGGCGCTGCAGGGCAGCTCGCTGCTGAATCTGTCTGCCGGGCTGCTGCGCGAGGGGCGGGAACTGGCGGATGCCCGCAAGGTACTGTCGGCGGCCCTGGAACATTGTCTTGAGGGCCGGCCGATTGCCACGCGCGCCGTCGCGCGGGCCTGTGTGGGAACGGCGCTGGTTCCCCATCCGGCAGGGGTGCACAAATGAATTATTCGACCATTCGACTCGGGATCAACATCGATCACGTCGCCACCGTCAGGCAGGCGCGCCGCGCCGCCTATCCTGACCCGGTGCATGCGGCCCTGCTGGCCGAACAGGCCGGCGCCGACAGCATCACCATGCATCTGCGCGAAGACCGGCGCCATATCCAGGATCGCGACGTACGCACCCTGCGGCCCTTGCTGCAGACGCGTTTGAACCTGGAAATGGCCGTCACTGATGAGATGCTGGAGATTGCCTGCGAACTGCTCCCGTCCGATTGCTGCCTGGTCCCGGAGAAGCGCACGGAAGTTACGACCGAGGGCGGCCTGGACGCAGCCTCGCAGGTGCCGCGCCTGCAGGAGGCAGCCCAGCGCCTGGCGGCGGCAGGCGTGCGCCTGTCGCTGTTCATCGACCCGGATCCGCGGCAGGTCGAAGCCGCGGCCCGCATCGGTGCGCCGGCAATTGAATTGCATACGGGGGCCTATGCGGAAAGCTCGGGCGCGGGGCAGGCTGCGGAACTGTCGCGCCTGCGGGCCAGTGCGCAGTTGGGGGCGCGGCTGGGGCTGTCCGTGCACGCCGGCCACGGACTGCACTATCACAATGTGCAGCCGGTGGCTGCGATCCGCGAAATCGTTGAGTTGAACATTGGCCATGCGATCATCGCGCGCGCGATCTTCAGCGGCCTGCACGGGGCCGTGCGGGACATGAAGGCGTTGATGATGGCGGCGCGCGTGTGAACGTACTCGTCTTCGACATCGAAACCATTCCCGATACCGAACTCGGTCGCCGCCTGCTGGGTCTGGAAGGACTGTCCGATGCGCAGGTCGCCAGCGCGATGTTCACGCTGCGACGCCAGGCGCATGGCGGCGATTTCCTGTCGCATCCCCAGCACCGCATCGTGGCGATTTCGTGCGCGCTGCGCAGCCGCGAGGGGCTCAAGGTGTGGAGCCTGGGCGATCCGGACTCCTCGGAAGGGGAGCTGATCGGCCGCTTCTACGATGGCTTGGAGCGCTTTACCCCCGATCTGGTGTCCTGGAACGGCGGCGGCTTTGATCTGCCGGTGCTGCAGTACCGCGCGCTGCGCGCCGGCATTCGCGCCGAGCGCTACTGGGAAACGGGCGAGTCGGACACGGCCTTCCGCTACAACAACTACCTGTCACGTTTTCATTGGCGCCACATGGATCTGATGGACATCCTGGCGGCCTTCCAAAGCCGGGCACGGGCGCCATTGGTTGAAGTCGCCGCGCTGTTGGGACTGCCCGGCAAGCTCGGCTTTTCGGGTGCCCAGGTCTGGGATGCGTGGCAGGCCGGGGAGATTGTCCGCATCCGCCAGTACTGCGAGACCGACGTGCTGAATACCTATCTGATCTATCTGCGCTTCGAACTGATGCGCGGGCGCTTCACCCCGGAGCTCTACGCGCAGGAGATAGCCCGGGTGAAGACCCTGTTGTCCGCCGGGACCGAACCGCACTTTGTCGAGTTTCTGCGTGCCTGGGAGGCACTGGCGTGAGTCGGCGCGCGAAGCTCGTCTGCGAACCGGAGCTGGGCACGGTTGCGGCGCTCACCCATGACGGGGCAGGCATCGTCCGCGACGGCAAGGCCGCCTTCGTGGGCGGCGCCCTGCCAGGTGAAGTGATCCGGTTCCGGCGCATGCGCCGTCACCGCGGTCATGACGAGGGGCAGCTGCTGGAGGTCATTGCGCCCTCGGCAGATCGCGTGACGCCGCGCTGCAGCCACTTTGGTGTGTGCGGCGGCTGCGCCTTGCAGCATCTGTCGGCCGATCGGCAGATTGAAGCCAAGGAGCGCGAACTGCGCGACGCACTCGAACGCGTGGCCAAGGTGAGCCCGCAATGCTGGCTGCCGCCGTTACGGGGTCCGCAATGGGGTTATCGGCGCCGCGCACGGCTCGGGGCGCGGTATGTGGCGAAGAAGGGCCGCGTCGTCGTGGGCTTTCGCGAACGGCTCGCGCCCCTGATCGCGGCCCTTGATCACTGCGAGGTCCTCAGCCCGCCGCTTGGCGCGCTCATCGGCCCGCTGTCCGTGCTGCTCACGGGCCTGGCCAGCCGTGAGCAGATTCCGCAGATCGAAGTCGCGATCGCGGAAAACATCACGGCGCTCGTGTTCCGGGTGCTGTGCCCGCTGCCCGAAAGCGACCTTGCTGCGCTGCGGAATTTTGCAAGCCGGCATGCATTGCGGATCTACCTGCAGACCGGTGGCCCGGACTCCGTGGCAGCCCTGGAGGGTGGCGCGGACCTGGAACCACTCAGATATTCGTTGCCGGAATTCGGGGTGACGTACGACTTCGCGCCAACGGACTTCGTGCAGATCAATGCCGCCATCAATCAGGCGATGGTCTCCCGGGTGATCGGGCTGCTTGAGCTGGACCCAGGCTCCCGGGTGCTGGACCTGTACTGTGGGCTGGGCAATTTCACCCTCCCGCTCGCGCGCCGCGCCGGCGCGGTGCTGGGGATTGAAGGGGATGCCACACTGGTATCGCGGGCACGACATAATGCGCGTATGAACGGCATTGCCAACGCACAATTTGTCGTCGCGGACCTGACGCAGCCTTTGGCGCCGAACGCACCGTACCTGGCGGACGGTTTCAGTCACGTGGTGCTTGATCCGCCGCGAGCCGGGGCTTTGGAGGTAATGCCAACCATCGCACATCTTGCACCCGGCAAAGTCGCTTACATTTCATGTCATCCGGGGAGCCTCGCACGGGACATCGCGGTGCTGGTTCACGAATTTGGGTTTTCGCTGCGCGCCACCGGGGTGCTGGACATGTTCCCGCATACCACCCACGTGGAGTCGCTGGCGGTTTTGACACCGCCAAAAGGGTAAGTCGAGGGAGTGACGACATGACGCTCGGCCCGCTGATGATCGACCTGGTGGGACCTACGGTCCTGCCGGAGGAGCGCGACATGCTCGCGCATCCTCTCGTCGGCGGCGTCATCCTCTTCACGCGCAATTACGAAAGTCCCGAGCAGCTGTTGCAGTTGACGCGCGCCATCCATGCGGTGCGCACTCCGCCGCTGCTCATTGCGGTCGACCACGAGGGCGGTCGCGTGCAGCGCTTCCGCAAGGGCTTTTCACGTCTGCCGCCGGCCCGCCGTATCGGTCATTTGTTTGACACCGACCGATCCGGGGGTCTGAGCGCCGCACGCAGCATGGGTTGGCTGATGGCGGCCGAACTGCGCGCGCATGGCGTCGATCTGTCCTTCGCACCCACCGTGGACCTGGACTATGGCCTGAATGAAGCCATCGGCGATCGGGCGCTGCATCCGACGGCCGAGGTGACCGCGCAACTGGCGGTTGCGTACATGATGGGTATGCGCGAGGCCGGGATGGCCGCGACCGCCAAACATTTCCCGGGCCACGGCGCGGTCTTCGCCGACTCACATATCGTGCTGCCGGTTGATCGGCGCGAGCTGGCCGACCTGGATCAGGATCTCGCGCCGTATCGACTGCTCATCGCCAATGGACTGCCGGGCGTCATGGTCGCGCACATCCTGCTGCCGGCCGAGGACGCCGCACCGGCCAGTCTGTCGGCGCGCTGGATCCGTGGCGTGCTGCGGACCGATCTGAACTTCCAGGGGGCGATCTTTACGGACGACCTGAGCATGCACGCGGTGGCGGTGGGCAGCAGCATCGTCGAGCGCTGCCAGCGGGCGTTGGCGGCCGGCTGCGACATGCTGCTGGTATGCAATGACCCGCCATCGCGATCCCAGGCATTGGCAGGGCTTACGGCGAGCCCGGATCCGGCCTCGCAGCTGCGACTGGTGCGCATGCGCGGCACCGAGCGGCTCTCGCCCGCGCAGCTGCGCGACTCCCAGGCCTGGGCCTCCGCCCAGCAACTGCTCGCGCGGTTGGCGGCGCCTCCGGCCTTGTCACTGACCGCTGAAGGTTCATGAGTACCTTCTCCGAAAGCGGCTGGCGCGACATCGTCGATCAGTCGCCGGAGGGTATCGTGGTGTGCGATGCAACCGCCCCGGATTGTCCGGTGGTGTACGCCAACGCGGCGTTCCTGCAGTTGTCGGGTTATCCACTGACTGCCTTGATGGGCCGCAACCTGCGGCTGTTGCAGGGGAGCGATCTGGACCAGGAGGGTCGCCAGCGCATCCGCGAAGCGTTGTCGCGCGGGGAACCGTGCCGCGTCCTGATGCGCAATTATCGACCCGATGGCGCGCAGTACTGGAACGAAATCCTGATCCAGCCGGTGCGCGACGCCGCGGGGCAGCTGGTGCAATGGATCGGCTACCACCGGGATACGCGCGAACGGTTGCGCACTGCCGAGAAGCTGCCGCTGGCCGGCCTGCCGGCATGGATGCGCGAGGACCGGCTGACGGGCCTGCACTCGCGGGCATACTTTGAAGAGCTGCTGCAGCGGGACTGGTTCGTCGCGCAGCGCGAAGGCCATGAAATCGGTCTGACCTTCCTCGATATCGATGACCTCGGCGCCTACAACGACATATTCGACAAGGCCAGTGGCGATGCCTGCATTCGTCGGGTTGCGCGCATCATCACCGGTTCATATCGCCGCAGTGGCGACCTGATCGGCCGCTGGAACGGCGGCACCTTCGCGGTGCTCACGCAGGCCAATACTTCCGTCACGGCGACTGACTATGCACGCGTGGTGTTGCAGCGGGTGCGCGACCTGCTGATCCATCATCCCAGAGCCACCGCGAGCGGGCGGTACGTCACGCTGAGTGCCGGCGCGTGCACGCTGGTGCCACCGCGCGAACTGTCGCTGCCGACCTTCATCGCCGCCTGCACCACCGCCATGCAGCGCGCCAAGGGCAAGGGCAAGAACACGGCGTGTGCGACCGAGGCCGCTGATTTTGAGCAATCCCCTGATGCGGGCGCCCCGCCGAAGGCGGCCGGCGCCGCGAGCTGAACTCCCCGTCAGCGTCCGGCGCGGCGCGCTCCCTGTGCAGGTACGACCAGCGCAATCACACCGAAGGCGGGTGAATCATAGTAGTTGCGCTCGTAGAACTTGACCCGGTGATTGTCGTTCAGGACAAACGTGGTGTTCGGCGCGGCCCCCAGGCCCGCCGGGGGTGTCGCGACGGTCAGGTTCAGCGCAAATCCCAAGTGCAGAAACTGGCCGCGCTCCAAGGTCACGGTGCCCGCCAGCAGTGGATTATCAAACCCGAGTTGCTGCAGGCTCATACTGTCGTGCGAGCCCCAAGGACTGGCGGTCTGGGCCCAGCCCAGGTGCGCGACGGGGACGTAGGCGCCGCTGGATTTGATCCGCGCCTCAAGATCTGCGAGCTGGAATTCAGCCGGCGTGAGTGCCCGGACGAATCGGGTGCCGGCAGGCTGGCCCGCGGTATCACTCGCCGGTGCGCCCGTTTCTCCCTCCCCAGCAGCCGGAACGGCCGGAGCCCGGGCCGCCTCGCTGCTCCAATCCTCGGGTGTGCCGAGGGTGGAGTTGGTGCGAAAGACGATGACTTCGACGTTGTAGACCGTCGGTCCCGCCGCCGCCGCAGCCGGCGCGGGATGCGGCTCGGGTGGCAGCGCCACCCCTGCCGGGGGTGCGGTTTGTTGCGCCAGGCTGGATTCCCATAGCTGGCACGAGAACAGGCACGCGGCCAGGCAGAAGTCTCGCAGTCTCATTAGGGAATCGTATCACGCGCTCCGGCCGCTGAAGCGCTGCAGCAGATCCAGGGCATAGTCGAAGCGCTTCGCAACGTCCGCAAGCTGCGAGGTAACCCGCAGTTTCAGCGAGCCCTCCAGGCGCAGTTCCCTGGGAAATTTCTGAATGAGGCGGATGACTACCGCCGGGTCCAGCGCATTTTTTTCCTCGAACAGAACATGACCGCCGCCAATGCCCAGATCCAGGCGGCGTACGCCAAGCTCCCGGGCGCGCAGTTTCAGTCGTGCCACCTTGAGCAGGTTGCCGGCCGCCGCGGGCAGTTCGCCGAAGCGATCGACGAGCTCGGCGGTGAGCTCATCGAGCCGTGCGGCATCGGCCGCGGCGATACGCTTGTACAGGCCCAAGCGAACATGGACATCGGCGACGTAGTCATCGGGCAGGAAGGCGGGCACGTGCAGCTCCACCTCGGTACGCGCCGCCAACGGCTTATCCAGCTGCGGTTCGCGACCGTCCTTGAGGGCCTCGACCGCGCGCTCGAGCATGTCGAGGAACATCGCGAGCCCGACCTCGCTGAGTTCACCGCTCTGCGATTCTCCGAGCAACTCCCCGGCGCCGCGGATTTCCAGATCGTGGGTGGCCAGGACGAAGCCGGCGCCAAGATTTTCCAGCGACTCGATGGCGTCCAGGCGTTTGATGGCATCGGCAGTGAGCTGCTTGCGCGGCGGTACGATCAGGTAGGCGTAGGCGCGGTGATGCGAACGGCCGACGCGCCCGCGCAGCTGGTGCAGCTGCGCCAGGCCGAAGCGGTCCGCCCGGTCGATCATGATGGTGTTGGCCGTCGGTACGTCGATGCCGCTTTCAATGATGGTCGTACACAGCAGGACGTTGAAGCGCCGGTGGTAGAAGTCCACCATCAGCTGTTCAAGTTCGCGCTCGCGCATCTGTCCGTGCGCGATGCGCACGTCGGCCTGCGGCACCAGTTCGCGCAGGGCGGCGGCGATCTTTTCGATGTCGCGGATTTCATTGTGGACGAAGTACACCTGTCCACCGCGGCGCAGCTCGCGCATCACCGCCTCGCGGATGGTCGCATCCTGCCACTCGGTGACGAAGGTCTTGATGGCCAGCCGCCCCGCGGGCGGGGTCGTGATCAGCGACAGGTCGCGCAGGCCACCCAAGGCCATGTTCAGCGTGCGCGGAATCGGCGTCGCCGTGAGGGTCAGGACGTGCACCTCGGCACGCAAGGCCTTGAGTTTTTCCTTGTCACGGACGCCGAAGCGGTGCTCCTCGTCGATGATGACGAGTCCCAACTCGCGGAAGCGCACGTTCGCGTGCAGCAGCCGATGGGTCGCGATGACGATATCGACTTTGCCCTGTTCGATGCCCTCGATGACCGCGTCGCTTTCCTTGGCCGTGCGAAAGCGCGACAGCGCTTCGATGCGCACGGGCCAGTCGGCGAAGCGGTCGCGGAAGTTGGCCAGGTGCTGCTGCGCGAGCAGCGTGGTGGGCACCAGCACGACGACCTGGCGCCCGGCCTGCACGGCGACGAATGCGGCCCGCATCGCAACCTCGGTCTTGCCGAAGCCCACATCGCCACAGACGATGCGATCCATGGCCTGTGACTTGGCCAGGTCATCCACGACCTTGCGGATGGCATCGGTCTGATCCTCGGTCTCCTCGAACGGAAATGCATTGGCGAAGGCCTGGTATTCGATTTCGCGCAGCGGCAGGCTGGCGGCCTTCTGGGCGCGACGGCGCGCATACAGGTCGAGCAGTTCGGCGGCGATATCGCACACCTGCTCGGCGGCGCGCTTCTTGGCTTTCGCCCATTGGTCGGTGCCGAGCTTGTGCAGCGGTGCGCTCTCAGGCGCGCTGCCCGTGTAGCGGCTGATCAGGTGCAGGGCGTGCACCGGCACATAGATCCGGTCCCCGCCCTGGTACTCCAGGACCAGGAACTCACCCGGATTGCCGGCAATTTCCATCGCCATCAGGCCGACGAATCGGCCGACGCCATATTCCTCATGCACGACCGGGGAGCCGGGATTGAGGTCGGTGAGATCACGCAGGATCGCCTGCGGATCCGAGGCTGAGCGTCGCCGCCGACGCTCCTGGCTGGCGCGCGCGCCGAACAGTTGCGATTCGGACAGCACGGCGATGCGTGGGCTCAGCAGCTGCAGGCCGCCGACATCCGGTGCCACGGTCAGCGCCAGGCGTGCCTCCCCGCCGGCGAAGCTCGCCCAGTCCGCAACGGCGGTCACGCCGGTGGTGTGGGGCCGCAGCATCTCCTGCAGCACTTCGCGCCGGCCCGGGGAATCGGCTGCGATCAACACCCGGCCATCGAAGCTGTCGAGGAAACCGGCCAGGGGTGCGAGCGGCTCCGCGGCGCGCGGATCGATGCGCAGGTCGGGCGGATTTGCGGTCGGAAAGTTGATGACGCTGGCATCGGGATGCAGCGTGAGGTCTGCCTCGAAGCCCTCCAAGGTGATACTGGTGAGCGGCTCGGCAGCCTGTGCCAGTTCCTGCGGCGTCAGGAACAGCTCGTGCGGCGCCAGGATCGGGCGCTCGATGTCGTGGCGGCGCTCCTCGTAGCGATGCTCAATATCACCCCACAGCTGCTGCAGGGCTGGCACGGCTCCGCTGTCATGCACGATCACCGCATCGCGCGGCAGGTAGTCGAAGAGCGACGCGGTGCTGTCGAAGAACAAGGGCATATAGAACTCGACGCCCGGTGGCGCAAGCCCTTCGCTCACGCCGCGATAGACACTCGAAAGGGTCGGGTCACCCTCGAAACGCGTCCGGTAGCGGCGGCGGAAACCCTTGATGCTGTCCGCATCCAGGGGCACTTCCCGCGCCGGCAGCAGCCGCACGCTCGGGACCGAATCCAAGGAGCGCTGCGTCTCCGGGTCGAAGCTGCGAATGGCCTCGATCTCGGTGCCGAACAGGTCGATCCGCAGCGGCGATTCGGTGCCCATCGGAAACACATCCAGCAGCGAGCCCCGAACCGCGAACTCGCCCGGGGCCGTCACTTGCCCGACGCTGACGTAGCCGGCATCGGCCAAGCGCTGCCGAAAGGGCTCGACACTGAGGGTCTGGCCCACGGCCAGGTCGAAGGCGCGACCGCCCACATAGGTGACCGGCGGCAGACGCTGCAACAGCGTGTCGGCGGCCAGGATCAGGCAGCCCGCGCGCGCATCCGGCAGCTCAAACAGGGTTTGCAGACGCCGCGAGGTGATATCGGGGTGAGGGGAGAACAGGTCGTAGGGGAGGATTTCCCAATCCGGCAGGGGCATCAGTGCCTGGGTGGCGGCCTTTCCCTGGAAGAAGGCGATTTCCGAGGCCAGGCGCTCCATTTCCCGGGCACCGGCGGTCACGACGACATACAGGCGCGAGTCGTTGTGCATGCACTCCGCCAGGGCCAGGGCGGTCGCGCTGCCGTGCAGCTGGTGCCAGCGCACATGGCGCCGGCCGCTATTGGGTCGCAGAAGCTTGAGTAGAAGTTTCATCGAAGGCCATGGCGCAGCGCAGAACGCGGCAGCTTACCGGGCGCGGGCGGGTATACAAGGCCCGATTTTAGGGCCGGGCGGGCTCGATCAGCTGCCGGTGGCCACCGAGTCGATGACGCGATCACCCTCGAAAAACACCGAAAAGCCCGGGTAGTCCCAGCGGGTGATCGGTGGCTTGCCCACCGTGGGGTGGCGGTTGGCCGGTGCGCCAAACTGCTTTTCGACAGTCTTCATGAGCGCGCCGCGAGCCGGTTGCGGCGTATTCGTCGGGGCCACCGCGACCTTGCCGTCCTCGACCACGAGTTCGGCATGGGCCAGGCCCGTATGGGCCAGGCCGGCCGCACCGGTGAGGCACAGCAGGGAAACCAGGGCATGGATTTTCATGGCAGCTCCATATCTCACCAGTGCAATTATACCACCGGGAGCGGCTTGGATTTGTGACACAGGTCCGCGCCGCACCGGAGAGGGGCGCCTGTGTGGTTAAATGCCGCGCGTGTTTCACCCCTTTGCCCCGTACGTCGGGCTGCGCTATGTGCGCGCGCGTACCCACAAGTTTTTCGTGTCTTTCATCACCTGGGTGTCTTTGCTCGGTGTCGGCCTGGGGGTGGCCGCACTGATTGTCATCCTCTCCGTCATGAACGGTTTCGAGAGTGAACTTCGCGACCAGCTGCTGGCACTCAGCGCCCATGCCCGGGTGGTCCCGCGGGCGGGGGCTGCCGGACCGGCGGACCAGGCGCAATGGGATGCCGTTGCGGCGCGGCTGCGCACTCAGCCCGGCGTGGTCGGGGTCGCCCCCTACGTTGAAGTCCAGGCCCTGGCGGTGCATCAGCCGGACATGCTGCCGGTGGTGCTGCGGGGCATCGACCCGGCGAATGAGGGCTCGGTCAGCGATATCGCCAAAGTACTGCGCGAAGGGCGCCTCAAGGACCTCAGCGCGGGTGCGGATCACGTGCTGGTCGGGGACGTCATCGCCCGCCAACTGGGAATCATGCGCGGCGATGCGCTGACACTGCTGATTCCCATGATCGCTGCGGATGGCACCCCGGCGCCAAAACTGCGCGAGGTGCGGGCGGCGGGTGACTTCGATGCTGGGGTGCAGGACCAGGACGGCGCGCTGCTGCTGGCGAACATTGCCGATGTACGTGCGATGGGCGCGGCGGCGAGCGATATGGGGCTGCATCTGCGCTACGTGAACGCGATGGCGGCCCCGGCGATGAGCCAGGCGCTGCACCGGCTGCTGCCCGCGGACCTGCAGATCATCGACTGGACCGTGGACAATGCCAGTTACTTCCGGGCCATCGGCATCGAAAAGACCATGATGTCGCTGATCCTGCTGCTGATCGTGGCGGTCGCCGCCTTCAACATCGTGGCCATGCTGGTCATGACGGTCACGGACAAGCGCAACGATATCGCCATCCTGCGCACGCTCGGCGCTTCACCGCGCACGGTGATGGGGGTCTTCATGACCCAGGGACTGGTCATCGGTTGGGCGGGAGTGGCGATGGGCGTCCTGCTGGGCGTGCTGCTCACCATCAATATGAACCAGGTCGAGCCTTTCCTGGAGCACACGCTCGGATTTCACCTCTTTGACCCCGATGTCTACGCCGTCACGACCATTCCTACCGATCTGCAGATCCGCAACGTGGTGTGGATTGCGGTCGCGGCACTGGTGCTGACCTTGCTCGCGACGCTGTATCCGGCGTTGCGGGCCTCGCGCGTGCCGCCGGCGGAGGCGCTGCGCTATGAGTAGCTACGAATGGCTGATCGGCACCCGCTATCTCAGTGGCGCACGCCGGCAGGGATTCATTTCCTTCGTTGCGGTGATGTCGGTGCTGGGACTGATGCTCGGCGTCGCCGTGCTCATCGTGGTGCTGTCGGTCATGAATGGTTTTGAGCGCGAATTGCGCAGCCGCATCCTCAGCGTCACGGGGCACGCGACCATCACCGGCCTGCAGGGGGAATTTGCGGGCTGGCCGGCGGCGCGCGCCAAGGCCATGCAGTACCCCGGGGTGCTCGCGGCGGTGCCCTTCATCGAGGCGCAGGCCATGCTGGCCAATCCCCATGGCAAGCATGTGATCGGGGCGCAGGTCCGCGGTGTGGTGCCGGACCTGGAGCGCACCGCCACGGGCCTGGCGCAGCGTTTCACCCAGGGCAACATCGACCAGTTGCTGCCGGGCAGCTATCACATCGTGCTCGGATCGGCCCTCGCCGCCGCACTGGATGCCAAGGTCGGCGACTCGCTGGTGCTGATCGCTCCGCAAGCCACGGCCACGCCGAGTGGTCTGCAACCGCGCATGCGACGCTTCCAGATCACGGGTATTTTCAGTTCCGGCATGTACGAATACGACCGCGGCCTCGCACTCATCGAAATTCACGATGCCGCGCGCATCTACCGCATGGGGGACAATGTCACGGGCCTGCGCCTGGCTATCCGTGATCCCTGGACAGCGCCCGTCCTCGTCAGAAACGTGGCCCTGAGTCTGGGCGGCGGGGTCGAGATCAGCGACTGGACCCGCAGCCATGAGACCTTCTTTCGTTCGATCACCGTCATGAAGTCGATTCTGTTCGTCATTCTGCTGATGATCGTCGGCGTCGCGGCGTTCAATATCATTGCGACGCTGGTCATGATCGTCAAAGAGAAGCGCTCGGACATCGCCATTCTGCGCACCCTGGGCGCGGGGCCGATGAACATGCTGACCACCTTCGCCATTCAAGGGGTGCTGATCGGTCTGACCGGAACCGTGCTGGGCGCGGCGCTTGGCATCCTCGTGGCCCATAATCTCGAGAACTGGGTCCACGACCTGGAACACCTGCTCGGCACGCATTTCCTGGATGCCAGTGTGTACAACATGAGTGACCTGCCTGCCTATGTTGAGATCGTCGATGTGATGAAGGTCTGTGCGGTGGCGCTGTGCCTGTGTGTCCTGGCCACGCTGTACCCGGCCTGGCGCGCCTCCCGTACCGCACCCGCGGAGGCCCTGCGCCATGAGTGAAGCAGCACTGCAGGCCATTGAGGTCTGCAAGAGTTTCCGGCAGGGGCCGGAAATACTGAATGTGCTGGCCGGCGCCAGCCTGCATATCGCTTCGGGCGAACGCCTCGCCATTGTCGGCGCCTCAGGATCCGGTAAGACCACCCTGCTGCAGATACTCGGCGGGCTCGACAAGCCCAGCTCCGGGAAGGTGCTGGTCGCGGGGCGTGACATTCATCAGATGGGCGAGCGCGAAAGGGGCCTGCTGCGCAACCACTCCCTCGGCTTCGTGTACCAGTTTCACCATCTGCTGCCGGAATTCTCGGCCCTGGAAAACGTGGCCATGCCGCTGTTGGTGCGGCGGACCGCCATCGCCGAAGCGCGGCGCAGGGCCCGCGAGATCCTCGAGCGGGTGGGACTGGGCCAGCGTCTGACACATCGGCCGCACCAGCTGTCCGGCGGCGAGCGTCAGCGTGCCGCCGTGGCACGTGCACTGGTCACTCAGCCGGCCGTCGTGCTGGCCGATGAGCCGACCGGAAATCTGGATGGATTCAATGCCGAACAGGTGTTCGCGCTGATGCTCGAACTGAATCGCGAGCGGCAGACGAGCCTGGTGGTCGTGACCCATGACCCGCGCCTCGCGGCGCGCATGGACCGCATCCTGACCATCGAAGGTGGCGTGCTGCGCGAGACGACCTAGCGTTACAGTGCCGGCCCCCGGTGGACGCGACGCGTGCCGCGTCGGTGCAGCACTTGCCGGCGCCAGATGAATTCCAGACCCAGCCAGCCGCTGATGCCGCACACCACGGCGCACACCAGGCAGCCGATCAGGAATGGCTTCCACATCGGCCCCAAACCGTGCTGCAGCCAGTCCCAGCTCAGGCGGAAGCCAAATCGGCGCACCGGCGCCCCGCTCATCGCGGCTCCGACCCGGTAGGCGCCGTAGAAGATGGGTACCATCGTCAGTGGATTGTTCAATAATGTCGTGGCGATGATGGTCGGAAAATTGATGCGCCAGGTCACCGCCACGAGGGCGGCAAGCGGCAGATGCACGGGCAATGGCATGAAGCAGATGGCCAGTCCGGCGCCGAAACCGGCGGTGACGCCGCGGCGGTGCAGGGTCCACAGCTTCGGATCCGAGATGCGCGGCCCAAAGACCCGCAGCGGCCAACGCTCCATGAGCGTGTGCGGGGCGGGCATGAACTTCTTGATCCACTGACGGGGCATCGGGTCGCGACTCTAGCAGAGCCGCCTTGAGCCCGGGGGGCGCTCCGGTATGATGTGACGCCGAACCAGGCTGCCGGTCGAGGGATGCAATCGGATGTGGGAAATCGTACGGGCCGGTGGTCCGTTCATGTGGCCGATCGTCCTGTGCTCGGTAGTGGCGGCGGGCATCATTCTCGAGCGGCTGTGGACGCTGCAGGAACAGCGCGTGCTGCCGCGGGACCTCATCCGCCGCGTTCGCCAGCTGGTGGAGGCCGATCAGGTCAATGACAAGGTGATCGCGGCCCTGGAGCAGAACTCGCCCCTCGGGCGCGTGCTGGCTGCCGGACTGGCCAGCCGCCACCGCAGCCGCGAAATCATGATGGAGCGCCTGGAGGATGCCGGTCGGCACGTGGTGCACGACCTGGAGCGCTTCCTCAACACCCTGGGCACCATTGCCAGCACTTCGCCGCTGCTGGGGCTGCTGGGCACCGTGACGGGCATCATCAAGTCATTCAACGCCCTACAGGCCGGCGCGGCGGGAGATCCGCGCATGCTCTCCGGAGGCATTGCGGAGGCCCTGATCGCCACCGCGGCGGGCCTGTGCGTCGCCATACCGGCGCTCATCGCCTACCGCTATCTGCGCGGGCGGGTCGAGAGCTTCGTGGTCGAAATGGAGAAGGCCGCCATCAGGCTGGCCGACGTGGTGGAGGGTGCCGGGCGCGAGCGCGGCAGCCCCGAGCGGCCGGCCCAGGACCGCGCCGCCCATGAGCGCCCTGCCCCGGATCGGGGTGGCCAGGACACGGCGCCCGCGGCCAGGCCGATCGTGGCCAGCGGTACAGGTGGGCGGTGAATCTGCGGCCACGTCGAGTCGAAGACCCGGAGATCAACCTGGTGTCCCTGATCGACGTGGTCCTGATGATGGTGGTGTTCTTCATGCTCTCCAGCTCCCTCGTCGACGAAGGACGCATCCGGGTGCACTTGCCGCAGGCCCGGGATGCACCCACCGGTAAGCCACCCAGTGAACCGCTGGTGGTGTCGGTCACGCAGCAGGGCAGCTACCTGGTCAATGGTCACGAACTCATCAATTCCAGCCCGGATACGCTGCGCGCGGCGCTGCTGAAGGAAGCCGGCACCGATCGCACCATGCGGGTCACTTTGCGCGCCGATGCGCGCACGACCCATCAGTCCGTGATCACCGCCATGGATGTGCTGGGCCGGCTCGGATTCGTGGAGCTGAATATCGCAACGGTGCGCCAGGATGTCGCACCTGCAGCGGATACGAAATGACAAGAGTCGAGGGGCCGGAGCAGACCCGCCCGCTGACCGTCTATCTGCGGCTGCTTCGTTACGTCAAACCCTATCGCGGCGCATTTGCGCTGGGCATGAGCGGCGGACTCGTGTACGCCGCCGCCATGGCCGCCTTCGCGCCCTATGCCAGGCATTTTACGGATGGGACGCTGACCCACAGTGATCCACGCACCATCATCTGGTTGCCCGTGGCGCTGGTTGGCTTGCTGTTCCTGCGCAGCATGGGGGATTTCACCCAGACCTACTTCACCGGCTATGTCTCGCGCCGGGTCGTCACGAATCTGCGCCAGCAGATGTTCGACGCCATCCAGCACCTGCCGATCGCCTACTTTGACCGCAACTCCAGCGGCAATCTCCTATCGCGTCTGACGTTCAACGTCGAACTGGTCGGCACGACCACCTCGGACTCCCTGGTCATGATGGTGCGCGCGGCGCTGCAGATCTGCATCGTGCTCGGTTACGCGATGTATCTGAACTACAAGCTGACCATCATGGCCCTGGTGATGGCGCCGGTCATGGCCGGGCTGGTTTCGCGCATCAATCACTACTTCCGGCGCTATGCGCGCCGTATCCAGGACTCCATGGGCGATGTCACGCGCGTTGCCAAGGAAAGCCTTGAGGCGCCGCGGCTGATCAAGATCTACAACGCCGAAGCGCACCTCGGACGCCAGTTCGGGGCCGTCAATGAGCGCAATCGCCACTCCTACATGCGCCTGATCCTGACCAAGGGATTGTCCAATCCCATCATTCAGACAATCAATTCCATAGGCATGGCGTTTGTCCTGGCATTCGCGATATCCGCCGTCGTCCACGGCCGGATGACCATGGGCGAACTGTTTGGCTTCATCGTCGCCCTGGCGCAGGTTTCGCAGCCGGTGCAGCAGTTCATCGGCGTCATCGGTCAAACGCAGCAGGGCATTGCCGCGGCGCAGAACCTCTTTGAGCTGCTCGATGAACCGGCTGAGCCGCAGACCGGCGGGATCGAAGTCGGGCGGGTGCGCGGGGATGTGACGTTCGAGAACGTGGCGTTTTCCTATGAGCGCGGCAAGGGTCGGGCCCTGGACGGCTTGACACTGGAGGTGCCGGCCGGACAGCAGATTGCCATCGTCGGGCGTTCCGGCAGCGGCAAATCAACGCTGGTGAGTCTGTTGCCGCGCTTCCACGACGTAATGGAAGGGGCGGTGCGGATCGACGGCCGCGATGTGCGCGAGTACACCTTGCACTCCTTACGCGAACAGATCGCGGCGGTCAGTCAGGAAGTCGTCCTGTTCGATGACACCATCCGCAACAACATCGCGTTCGGCCGTGCCGCAGATTCCGCGGCGATCGAACGGGCCGCCGAAGCGGCCCATGTCCTGGAATTTGCGCGCGCCCTGCCGCTGGGCCTTGACACCGTGGTGGGCGACCGTGGCGTACTGCTGTCCGGTGGTCAACGCCAGCGCATCGCCATCGCGCGCGCGCTATTGAAGGATGCGCCCATCCTGATTCTGGATGAGGCAACCTCGGCACTGGACACCGAAGCGGAGCGGCACATCCAGGCCGCGCTCGCCCAGCTGGTGCGCAACCGTACTACGTTCGTGATCGCCCATCGCCTGTCCACCGTCGAGCAGGCCGATCGCATCATCGTGCTCGATGGCGGCCGCATCGTCGAGACCGGCACCCACGCGCAGCTGCTCGCGCAGGCCGGTATCTACGCTCAATTGCACGCTCTGCAATTCAAGAGCTGAGGCGGTGGCGCATGCCGATGCAGGACCGTCTGAACAGGATCTGGTACGACGGTGCTTTCGGCCAAAGCGTGCTGATGCCACTGTCGTGGGCCTACGGCCATCTGGTCGCGGCAAGACGGCGCGCCTTTGCCTCCGGTCGTCGCGTCGCGACGCGAGTGGCTTGTCCGGTGGTGGTCGTCGGCAACCTGTCGGTCGGGGGCACCGGCAAGACCCCGGTGGTGGCGTGGCTGGCATGGCAACTGAGTGCGCTGGGCAGGAAAGTAGGCATCGCCTCGCGCGGCTACGGCTCCGCAGGCCTGGGGAGCCAGCAGGTCGATCCGGCGGGTGACTGGCGGACCTTCGGCGATGAACCGGTGCTGCTGCGCCGGCGCACCGGCGTGCCGGTGGTCGTGGATGTGGATCGGGTCGCCGCCGCCCAGCGCCTCATCGGACTCGGCTGCGACGTCATCGTCTGTGACGATGGACTGCAGCATCTGCACCTGGCGCGGGACTTTGAACTGGTGGTCATCGATGGCGCACGGGGCCTTGGCAATGCGCGGCTGCTGCCCGCCGGGCCGCTGCGCGAGTCGGCCACGCGTCTGGAAACGGTGGATGCCGTCGTGATCAACGGCGAGCCGAAGGCCGGTCTGCTCAATACGCTTCACGCGCTGGGGGCGCCCCGACCCCTGTTCATGCGCATGGTTCCATCGGCACTGGAGCCGGTACGCGGTACGGGGGATCATCGCCCGGGCGAGGCGCTGTGGGGGCATCGGCTCGAGGATCTGCACGGCGTTCGGGTGCACGCCGTGGCCGGCATCGGCAATCCGCAGCGATTTTTCGACCTGCTCAGATTCCACGGTCTGGACGTGATGCCGCACGCCTTCGCGGACCATCACGTTTTCACGCCGCGGGACCTGGATCTGCCGGGAAAATGGCCCATCCTGATGACCGAGAAGGACGCCGTGCGCTGCGCGGCCTTCGCCAATGATCGCTTGGGGTTCGTCCCGGTGACGGCGCAGTTTTCCCCGGAAGATGCGCAGACCCTGCTGGTCCAGGTCAATGCCCGCTGCGTTCGTGCCGCTGCGACCGGAACCGGATAAAGTGTGAGCCATGGATACCAAACTTCTGGACATCATGGCCTGCCCGGTATGCAAGGGCCCGCTGCAGTACCGCCGCAGCGAGCAGGTGCTGGTGTGCCGCCTGGACCGCCTGAGCTATCCCATCCGCGATGGCGTTCCGGTCATGCTCGAGGAAGAGGCCCGGCAGCTGGCCGCCGACGATCCACTGCTGGATCGCTAGCGATGAGGTTCCGCGTCGTCATACCCGCCCGGTTTGACTCCTCGCGCCTTCCCGGCAAGGTGCTGCAGCCGATCGACGGTCGACCGATGCTGCACTGGGTATGCGAACGGGCCCGCGCCTCCGGTGCCGCGCAGGTTGTCGTCGCGACCGACGACACACGCATCCAGGCGGCCGCCCTGCAGGCGGGTGTCGAATGCGTCATGACTTCACGCGCGCATCTATCGGGAACCGATCGGATCGCCGAAACGGTGGCGAAGCTGCAGTGGGCCCCGGAGGAGATCATCGTCAACCTGCAGGGCGATGAGCCGCTCATGCCGCCGGCGCTGATTGGACAAGTCGCGCGGCTGTTGCAGGACCACGCGGATGCGGATATCGCTACGCTGGCCGCGCCCGTGATTTCCGCCGCCGAGTTCCTCGATCCGAATGCGGTCAAGGTGGTGCTCGCGCACGACGGCCGGGCGCTGCTGTTTTCCCGCGCTCCGATACCCTGGGATCGCGATGGTGCCATCGGCGCAGCTCCCGGACCCGACAGCCATCGGCAGGCCCTGCGCCACATCGGGTTGTATGCCTACCGCGTGCGCTCGCTGTTGCGTATATCGCACTTGCCACCGGCACCGCTGGAGCTGCGCGAGAAGCTCGAACAATTGCGCGCGCTTGCGCACGGCATGCAGATCCGGGTCGCGATCGCGGCCGAGCGCCCGGGAGTGGATGTGAATACCCCCGCCGACCTGGAGCGGATCAGGGCACTGTTGGAGTGAATATGATGGATCAGCGTGCGTCGGCGGCGGTATTGCTCGGGATCGCAGCGGTGTTTGGCACCGCGCTGCGCGCTCAATCAACCCTTGACCCATCGGCACCGGTGCAAACGATGTCAAACATTGCGCAGCTGGAGCAGCAGGCCACGCAGCTGGCGGACCTTGATGCCATCAAGCGCCTGCAACGCGCCTATGGCTACTACCTGGATCGCTCTGACTGGGACAACATCGTCGATCTGCTGACGGACGATGCGACGCTGGAGTACGGGCCAGCGGGCGTGTTCGTCGGCAAGGCGCATGCGCGCGCGTTGCTCTATGCGATCGGCTACGGCAAGTCGGGACTGCGGCCACAACAGCTGCGCGAGCACGTGCAGCTGCAACCCGTCATCTCGCTCGCGAGCGACGGCCAGTCGGCCAAGGGGCGCTGGCGCGCGATCGTGCTGCTGGGGCAGTTCCACGAATACGCACGCTGGCAGAGCGGTCCCTACGAGTGCGAATACCGCAAGGAACATGGAGTCTGGAAGATCAGCAAGCTGCATTGGGTCGAGACCTTCACGGTGCCCGAGCAGGGTGGGTGGAAGACGAAGATGACCCAGAGCAATGTGGCGGACCGCAAGCTCCCCCAGCTCGATCGTCCGAGTTCGTTTGTTTATGATCCGTGGCCGGCGGTATCACTGCCGCCCTACCACTATGCCGGACCTGAGGCGCTCCAAGCGCTGCACCCCGAACCGGCGCCCATGGTGAAGCTGTCCGCGGCCGCGGCGGCACGCCGGGTCGCGCTCCTCAAACGGCAGGTCGACCGGCTGGAGGATCAACGCCAGATCGAAATCCTGCAGCGCACCTACGGGTACTACGTGGACAAGAACCTGTGGCAGCAGATCGCGGATTTGTTTACCGACGATGGCACGCTGGAGATTGGCGGCCGCGGCGTGTTCGTTGGCAAGTCACGCGTGCTGCAGTACCTGCAGTGGCTCGGCAAGCCGCAGCGCGGGATTCTTTACGATCACACCCAGATCCAGCCAATTGTCGATGTGTCGCCGGATGGCACGGCCGCAAAGGGTCGCTGGCGTGCGTTGATCTTCACGGGCGGAGTGAACATCGGCAGCGTCATCGGCGATGCCGTCTACGAGAATGAGTACCGCAAGGAAAATGGCATTTGGAAGATCGCCAAGCTGCACGCCTACTTCAAGATGTACTCGATGCTGGAACAAGGCTGGGCGCAATTGGCGACGCCCAACACGCGGCCCGAGAAGGCGCTGCCTCCGGATCTGCCACCGACGACCGTCTACGACACCTACCCGGGAACGCTGGTCGCGCCCCTGCACTATGAGAACCCCGTGACCGGCAAACCGGTGTATCCGGCCGGTCGAACTGCTGCCGTCGCGGCGAGCGGCACGACCGACGTGGCCGCTGATCTGAGCACATTGGCCAAGCGATTGGCGCGACTGCAGGATGCGCAGGAGATCGAGAATCTGCAGAATGCCTATGGGTTCTATCTGGACAAGTGGCAGTGGGATTCGGCCACGGCGCTATTTGCGGAAAGTGGAACCATCGAATTGGCGCAGCGCGGCGTGTATGTCGGCAAGGCTCGCATCCGTGCCAGCCTCGAGGATGCATTCGGCCCGCAGGGCCTGCACCAGGGTGAAGTCAGCGACCATGCATTCTATCAACCGGTCATCCATGTTGCCGACGATGGCCAGACGGCCCGCGCCCGGGTGCGTGAGCTTTCGATCCTGGGCAGGTACGGGGTGGAGGCCTACATTGGCGGCGGCACGCGCGAGAACCAGTACGTGAAGGAAAATGGCGTATGGCGCATCAAGTCCGATCACCTGTTTCTGACCTTTCTGGCCGACTATGAGAAGGGCTGGGCGCATGGCGCGCTGCCGGCACCGGGCCCCAGTAAGACACTGCCGCCGGATAGGCCGCCCTCGGTGAACTACATGCCGTTTCCGGCATTTCAGGAATTGCCCTTTCACTATCCCAACCCGGTTACCGGCAAATGGGTGCAGGCGGGGGAAAGCCACTGATTTGCCGTTCCGGCGTCTGCAGACGCGCGACTTCCATGATTGCGCTCTCGTGCATTCCCTGATAGCCCATCTGACACAACTGTCGAAATGCGGCTTCGGCCAGGGACCCGAATGGAGCGCCGATTCCCACGCTTTGAGTCAGTTGCAGCGCGTAACTCACATCTTTGAGTCGCAACTGCGGCGTGAAGACGACACCCTGCATATGATCACCGGCGACCATGCGCTGGCTGTTGCGTACCACCTGCGGGCTGGCCGCCTGACCTGCCGCAATGGCCTTCGCCACGGTGCGCAGATCAAGGCCGGCGCGTTCGGCGATTGCCATGGATTCGGCGACCGATGCGATCTGCACGGCGCCCAGCATATTGATGATCAGCTTGTACGCCGTGCCCGTGCCAACCGCTCCGAATTGAATGATGCGCTGTGAGAGTGCGCCCAGCAGTCCGCGCGCGGCGGCAAGGTCAGCGCTGTCGGCTCCGACCAGCAGGGTGAGTTCGCCGGCCGCCGCATGGTCCGGCAGACCGGTCACGGGAGCATCGATGTAGCGCAGCCCCCCGGCCTTTGCCTTCATCGCCAGCTCCAGTACCCAGGCGTGCGAGAGGGTCGAACACTCGATGGCGAAGGCATTCGGCTTCGGCGATGCCTCCAGAACGCCCTGTTCACTGGTCCACACGGACTGTGAGGCAGCATCGTCTGCCACCATGGAAATGATGGCATCAGCACCCATGCAGGCTTGCGCTGGAGTGGCGAAGATCCGGGCACCTGCTCGCGCCAGGGAAGCGGCCTGCCCGGGGGTTCGGTTATAGAGATGCAAAGAATGGCCCGAGGCAAGCAGCCGTGCCGCCATGGCGCTGCCCATTTTTCCAAGGCCCAGGAACGCGACGGTGGCGATATCGATAGCGGTGCTCCCCTTCGTCGCGATAGTGCCCGGGCTCGACCGACTGTTGCAAGGTTGACGCAGCCCGCGCCCAGCGCATAGGCTGGCCTTCACATTTCGTATCTCCGCAGCAGGCCTCCCGTCGCTCCCGACCGGAGGCCTCGTCGTTTTGGCCCTGTCGCCAACACGAGGAGATCACCATGAGCGTTGCTGCGCACCTTCGGGCGGATTGCGCGAAATGTTGTGGACTGTGCTGCGTTGCCCCGGCCTTTGACGCCGACCAGGGATTCGGCTTCGACAAGCCGGCGCACACGGCCTGCTGTCATCTGGATGCGCAGCATCGCTGCGCCATTCACGATCAGCTTCGGCTGCGTGGCTTTCCGGCCTGCGCGTCCTTCGAATGCTACGGCGCGGGACAGTGGGTGACGCAGCAGCTCTTCGCTGGCAAGACCTGGCGGACATCGCCGCAGCTCGCCGAACAGATGTTCACGTTGTATCGCCGGGTTCGGGTGCTGCACGAACTGATGGTGCTGCTTGAACTTGCCCTGCGCCGGGTGCCCCCGGACGATGCTGCCCCGTTGGCGAAGTGTCTGTGCGATATTCGCGAAATCTGTGCAGGCGAGAAGGATCAGATCGCCTCGCTCAACGAGTGCGCGATGCGTGAGCGGGTCCGGCATCTCCTGCATACGCATCTCGGGCCGCTGCTGCGGTGAGTGCGCTGGGAGATTTGTGGCCGTGAAGATCCTGTTTGTGTGCTTGGGGAACATCTGCCGATCGCCGACCGCCGAGGCGGTACTGCGTGGCATAGCCGTTCGGGAGGCACCCGACCTGGTGATCACGGTGGATTCGGCTGGTACCGCCAATTATCACCCCGGAGCGCGGCCCGACCGGCGCGCGCAGGCCGCTGCGCGCAGGCGCGCCTATGATCTGTCAGCGCTGCGGGCGCGCCAGGTACGCAATGAAGACTTTGCGGCCTTCGACCTGATTCTCGCCATGGACCGCAACAATCTGCAGGAGCTGCAAGAGCGGGCGCCGCCCGATGCGCGCGCCAAGGTACAACTATTCCTCGACTACGCGCCCGAACAACCCGTGCGCGAAGTGCCCGATCCATACTACGGCGGGAGCAACGGTTTTGAGGAAGTGCTGGACCTGATCGAAGCGGCTGCGCGCGGGTTGCTGCGGCGCCTGCGAACACAGGCGCCGCAACCTTAAGAGCAGATCAGTTCTCGTCGTGGCCTTGAGGACCCGAGCCCGGATTTGATCCGGGAGCCGGAGCGGATGACCAGGACACATACGGTCGCGCCGCTTCACCGGGCGGGGCAGCGGCAGGTGCCGGCGCCGCAGCCGGCTCGTGGGGACGCGTCGGCGCCGGTTCGTGGCTTGAGTCGCTGGGAGGGCTGTTGTCGTAGGAGGGGATCGAAGCAGGGGCTGTCGACTCGTAGGCCGAAGACGCTGCCGCACGCTCCTGCGGTGCCTCAAAGCGCGCAGGTGCTGGCTCCCTGAAACCGTGATCGGCCTGCAGAGGCTGACTATGGCCTTCGAAGCTGCCGTTGCTGGCCGCCCCATTGCCTTCCGGCTGGCTGCCGCCCTGAGCTACGGCGTCACGTGATCCACCACCACCGCGACGACCGCGGCGGCGACCACGGCGGCCACGACCGCTGCGTTCCGCGTTACGTGTCTCTTCTCCGGGTGCGGCCCCCTCGCCGGCATTGCCGCCTGCGGCAGCCTGCTCGCCTGACGGCACCGGGTTTATCGGTTCACGTTCGGCGTCGCGCTCGCGGGGTCGATCGCGATCCCGCCCGTCGCGGGCGTTCTGATCCCGATTGCCTTGGTCGCGATTGCCCTGGTCCCGGTTTGCTTGCTCCCGGGCACCTTGATCCCGCGGTGCTGGCTCGCGCCCGGCATCACGGCCACCCTGGCGGTTGCCCAGGTTGTCGCGATTGCGGTCGTTGCGCTCGCCGCCGCGCGGCTGACGATCGCCCCCGCCAGCACGATCAGCGCCGCGATCGGCGTTGCGGTCCGCGCCCCGATCATCTCCCGTGGCACTGCGCTCGCGGTCGGCACCGCGATGGCGATCACGTCCGCGGCCGTCCCGACCACCGCGATTGCGATCCCGGTCGCGCCCATGGCGCCGGCCATCCCGGTCGCCACCGTGGCGTTCGCCGCCGCGCGCTTCGGACCTGGCAATCGCGGGCGGCTCCGCCGGCGCGACTGCCGCGGGGACTGCCGGGGCATCGCCGAACAGGCCACGCAGCAGGCGCTTGAACAGGCCGGCCCGCGGCTCGGCGGCCACCGCCGTTGGGACAGGCGCGGGCGCCGGAACCGGTGCCGGCGCAGGTGCAGGTGCGGCGATGGGCGCGGCGGTGGTTGGCAGCAGCGTGGCCACGGCCGCGGCCTCGCTCTGTGGCTTCTTTTCGCTCAGCGCCGGATCGGCCACTTCGGCGGCAACCGGCATCAGGTAGCTGAGCTGCTTGTTCTCGGGCAGTTCCATCTCATCGTCGCGTACCCGCCTGATGGAGTACTCGGGGGTCTGCATATGCAGATTCGGGACGATGACCAGGTCGACATCGCTCTTATCCTCAAGCGCCCGCATCCATTCGCGCTTCTCGTTGATCAGGTAGGTGGCGACATCCACCGGGACCTGCGCGACCACACGCACGGTACGGTCCTTGCGCAGTTCTTCACCGATCAGACGCAGGATGGACAGCGCCATGGATTCGATGCTGCGGATGCTGCCGATACCGACGCACCGCGGGCAAACGATATGGCTGGACTCACCCAGCGAGGGCCGCAGGCGCTGACGCGACATTTCCAGCAATCCGAAGCGCGACAGCCGGCCGATCTGGATGCGCGCACGGTCCATCTTCATGGCATCGCGCAGCCGGTCCTCGACATCCCGCTGGTTCTTGGTCGACTCCATGTCGATGAAGTCGATGACGATCAGGCCGCCGATGTCGCGGATTCGCAGCTGGCGGGCGATCTCATCAGCCGCTTCCAGGTTGGTATTCAGCGCGGTCGCTTCGATGTCCGAGCCGCGGGTGGCGCGAGCCGAATTGATGTCGATCGAGACGAGTGCCTCGGTGTAGTCGACCACGATGCTGCCGCCGGAGGGCAGGGACACCTTGTGGGCGTAGGCCGATTCGATCTGGCTTTCGATCTGGAACCGCGTGAACAGGGCGATGTCGTCGGTGTAGTGCTTAAGGCGCCGCTGAACATCGGCAGGCATGAAGCGCTGCATGTATTCCTCGGCCTTGGCGAAGGCGGCGTCGTCGTCAACCAGGACCTCGCCGACATCATCCGACAGGTAGTCGCGCATGGCTCGAGTCACCGCATCGCTCTCGCGGTACACCAGGAAAGGCGCCGGGCGATCCTTTTCGGCGGCGGCGATCTGATCCCACTGCGTGCGCAGATTGTCCAGATCCCACTGCAGTTCCTCGACGTTCCGGCCGACACCTGCGGTGCGGATGATGGCGCCCATGCCATCGGGGATCTGCAGCTGGCCCATGGCCTCGCGCATCTGATCACGGTCCTCGCCTTCGATGCGGCGTGAGACGCCACCGGCGCGGGGATTGTTCGGCATCAGGACGAGGAAGCGACCGGCGAGGCTGATGAAGGTCGTGAGGGCCGCACCCTTGGTGCCGCGCTCCTCCTTCTCCACCTGTACCATGACCTCCTGGCCCTCGGTGAGGAGTTCCCGGATGTTCATGCGGCCGCCTTGGGGGTTGCCACGGAAGTAGTCGCGTGAAACTTCCTTCAGGGGCAGGAAGCCATGGCGCTGCGCACCGTAATCGACAAAGCAGGCTTCGAGCGAGGGCTCGACCCGCGAGATCCGACCCTTATATATATTGGCTTTCTTCTGTTCCTTGGACTGCAGCTCAATACTCAGGTCATAAAGCTTCTGACCATCAACCAGAGCGACCCGTAGCTCTTCCTGTTGAGTGGCGTTGACTAGCATTCTCTTCATGTTCGGCCTTAACCCAGCAAAGTGGGGCCGACAAGCAAACGACGGGAGACCGCACGTCGGTGTGCGGCGTGACATAAAAGGATAGAGGTGATCGAGTCTCGCTCTTCATGAGGACCCGCCCACGGAAGGGTGGTTGCCTAAAACCTTTTGTAGCTCTACCGACGGCGCGCCCGGAGTCATTAGTTTGTGAGACTTTAATCGGGTGCAGCAATCTTGTCGGCCAACGCGATGGCCTCGATTTCGAGGACCAACTAAGGACCTTCCGCGGGAAACGGTGAAACGCATGACTTTCGGTACATGTGCGCCACGCCGCCCGAAGAGGCCGGTAACATGCGCCCGGCCATGCCGCGCGCCTGTGGCTGTCCTTGATTTTGGAACAGCTTCGGGAGTATAGCCCCCAGACCGTTGTAAAAACAATATCTTACGTTAGAGGTGGAAGTTGTCCGAGCAGCCAGAAGGCCAGATCCGGGAGGGCGTGCGCCATGTTGAGGTCACCGAGGAGCAGGCGGGCGTCCGGCTGGACAATTTCCTGACCAAACTGCTCGGCGGGCTGCCCCGCAGCCGCGTGTTTCGCATCGTGCGGCGCGGCGAAGTACGCGTAAATGGCAAGCGAGCAAGCCCCGAAGACCGACTTCAGCTTGGCGACAAGGTGCGGGTCCCACCGGTCCATCTGCCCGCGCTTGATGCACCTCCGGTGGCCGCTCGCGTACCGCGCACGCTGGTCGAAACGGTGCGCGATTCGATCATTAGCGAGGATGAGCGGCTGATCGTCATCAACAAGCCCGCGGGCATCGCCGTGCACGGCGGCAGCGGCGTGAGTTTTGGCATTATCGAGGCTTTACGCGCGGCGCGCCCCGAAGAGACCCTGGAGCTGGTACACCGCTTGGATCGCGATACGAGCGGGTGCCTGCTGGTGGCGCGTAAGCCAGCCGCGCTGCGGGTGCTGCACGCAATGATGCGCGACGGGCAGATCGAAAAGGGTTATCTGGCGCTGGTGAAGGGCCCGTGGGATCTGGGCAAGAAGCGCATCGATGTGCCGCTGAACACCGACGGCCGGATGGGCGGGGAGCGCACGGTGCGCGTCCAGGCCGGCGCCAAGAGCGCGGTCAGCATCTTCAAGCCGGTGCAGTTCTTCCGCAATCGCGCCTCGGTCGTGGAGGTGGATCTGCAGACTGGACGCACGCACCAGATCCGGGTGCACGCGGCGCATGTCGGACACCCGGTGGCCGGCGATGAAAAATACGGCGACAAGAACTTCAATGCAGTCATGCGCGAGGAGGGCCTGACACGCATGTTCCTGCACTCCCATCGCATATCATTCGACTGGCCCAATGGGGGAGATTTCAGCGCCAGCGCGCCGTTGCCGCCCGATCTGGCCGCCGTCCTGGATGCCCTGGCCGAGTCCACCGCCGAGAAGAGCGCACGGCGCCGGCGCTGAGCGACGCCGATTCTGTTTAGAAAATTGAAAATCCGGCCTGGCGCAGGGCGCCGGCCAGCCAGATCAGCGGCAGCCCCACCAGCGCGGTCGGATCCTGCGATTCAATGCGCGAGAACAGTGCAATCCCCAAGCCTTCGGATTTGAAGCTGCCGGCGCAGTTCAAAGGCTGTTCGCGAGCCACATAGTTTGCGATTTCCCCGGGGGTCAGGTCGCGCACGGCGACGGTGACGGTCTCCAAGTGATTCACGTTGAAGCCGGTGTTGTGCCAGCGCACCGCGCACGCCGTGTGGAAGCGTGCCTGGGATCCGGATAGGTGCCGCAGCTGCTGACAGGCGCGCTCGACCGTACCGGGTTTGTCGAGAACCACGCCACCGGCGGCGGCGACCTGGTCGCTGCCGATGACCACCGCGCCGGGATTTCGCACCGCGACCGCCTCGGCCTTGGCAATAGCCAGGCGCAGCGCTCGCTCCGTCGGGGGTTCGCCAGGCACATGCGCCTCGTCTACTGCGGATGCCTCTACGGTAAAGGCCAGGCCCAAGCGATTGAGCAGCTCGCGACGAAAGGGGGAGGTGGAGGCAAGAATCAGGGGTGGCTGGGAGCTCAAATTACACCGCGCAGGGGCAGTAAAACGAATCGCTGAAACAAGGGTTTGCGCCTTATCAAGTGCTTTTGACTTGGGTCGGTTCGATACCTATGATACGCGCCCCATGTCAGAGGGCTGGTCGAAGTTGCTCGATATCGGTGCCTTGGCCGATTCGCGCGCGGATATCGATTTTTCGATTCCGCTCAAGGAGTTCCCACGTGTACTGCCGTTGTTGGCGGCGCCGGACGGGGAGGCACGGGGGCGGGTCGATTTTACCCGTGAAGGCCGGATCGCGGTGGCCCAGGTTACCGTTGCCGCCGATGTGCTGCTGCAGTGCCAGCGTTGTCTTTCGCCCCTGAAGTGGCCGGTGGACAGCACCGGGCGCGCAGCCTTGGTGGCGACACACGCTGAGGCCACGCGGGTGCCTGAGACGCTGGAGACCGTGCTGGCGCCGGAGCATCGGATCAGCCTGCGGGACCTGGTCGAGGAAGAGTTGCTGCTGGCGCTGCCGCTGGTGCCGCGGCATGAGGACAATGAGTGTGCCGGCGAACGCGCGGGCACACCCAGCGAGACGCACCGGCCGTTTGGACAGCTCAGTGAACTGTTCAAACGCCAGTAGATGATTTTTTAAAGTCTGAATTTCGATTTTCGGAGAGTTCGCAATGGCCGTTCAGAAAAGCCGCAAGACACCGTCCAAGCGCGGTATGCACCGCTCGCACGACGGACTGGCAAAGCCCGCCCTGTCAATCGATCCGCAGTCGGGCGAGACCCACCTGCGTCACTGCATCACTCCGGATGGCTTCTATCGCGGCAAACGCGTAATCGAGAAGCCCGCTGACGCGGAAGGTCAGGAATAACCGCATCGCCGCCCCTCGCTGCGAGGCGTGGTAAGAGCTGCAGCGCGAAGACGCGCTGGCTTTCGGATGACAGGGGCGTTGATGTATTCGCAAATCGCCGGCACGGGTGCCTGCTTGCCCGAAAAGGTCCTGACCAATCAGGATCTGGAACGGATGATGGACACCAGCGATGCCTGGATACGGGAGCGTACCGGCATCGTGAGGCGGCATATCGCGGCCGAAACCCAAAGCACCGTTGATCTGGCCGAGCCGGCTGCGCGCGCCGCCATCGAGGCCGCCGGCCTTAGACCCACCGATATCGACCTGATTGTCTTCGCGACCTCGACGCCTGACCTCATATTTCCCAACTGTGGCGTCCTGCTGCAGCAGCGTCTGGGGTGTCCCGGTGGCGCTGCATTCAGCATCGAGGCGGCATGCAGTGGTTTCGTCTATGCCCTCTCGGTGGCGGACAAGTTCATCAAGGCCGGCGAAGCGCGGCATGCACTGGTGGTTGGCGCGGAGACCATGTCGCGGATCACGGATTGGAGCGACCGTGGCACCGCCGTATTGTTTGCCGACGGCGCCGGCGCCGTCGTGCTCAAGGCCACTGACCAAGCCGGCATTCTGTCTACCCATCTGCACGCGGATGGCACCTTCAAAGATCTGCTGTACTGCCGCGGTGGTGCGGCCATCCACATGGCCGGCAGTGAAGTCTTCAAGATTGCGGTCATCAATCTTGGCAAGGCGGTCGATGAAGCCCTGAGCGCCAATGGTCTGGATCGCGCCGACGTGGACTGGCTGGTGCCCCATCAGGCGAATATCCGCATCATCCAGGCCACGGCGCGGCGCCTCGATCTGCCCATGGAGAAGGTGATCGTGACCGTGCAGGATCACGGCAACACCTCGGCGGCTTCAATCCCACTGGCCCTGGATGTCGGGGTGCGCGACGGCCGTATCAAACGCGGCGATCTGTTGCTGCTGGAGGCTTTTGGTGGCGGTTTCACCTGGGGATCGGCGCTGATCCGTTACTGAAAAAGAAACGCCGCGCAAAGCGCGGCGTCGCTCAGAGCAAAATCCGCCCGCGAACGGACGGACCGATTGCTTACTTGGAGATCGAGCGCTTGAACATGCGGTCAATCTTCTCGTTGGTCGCGTCGACCGCGGCCTGGGCGGCCTGGGCGGCAGCCAGAGCCTGGTTCGCGGTGCTCTGCGCACCGGCAGCGGCCGTGTTGGCAGCGTCAGCCTTCGAGGAGGCCTGGGCGGCAGCCGAGTTGGCACCTTGCACATCGGACTGCAGCTTGGAGACCTGAGACTTCAGGTCATCAACCTGGGCTTGCAGCGGCTTCAGATCCGTGCAGCCAGCCAGTGCAACTACAACGGCAACAGCGGCCGCCTTTACGAACATCGTGCTCTTCATATTGAAAATCCCCTTCTGGGTGGTAAACGGGAGTCCTAGATGCGGAATAGGACAATGCGAACACACAGCGGGGACGCCGCCACAGTCTTCGCAAGCGGCCGCAATGGCATCAAATTTGGCCACGGAATGCAACTACTTAAAGACGAATTAAAGCGTAGGACGTTGCCCTGTGTCGGTGCGTACCGACAAACAAACTATTTGAAGATGACAATGGCGTAATACAGGGGGCTGTGCGTAACACTTTATTAAGCTCATGCAATTACATGATCCGCGAGCGATGGTCTTTGATGATCTCGCGCGCCGCGTTGTGGCCCGGCACGGCGGTCACACCACCGCCGGGATGGGTTCCTGATCCACACATATATAGGCTACGCAGGGGCGTGCGATAGTCGCCAAATCCGAGCAACGGCCGGGCGGCCCAAAGCTGGTCCAATCCTAAGGCCCCATGGAAAATATCCCCGCCCAGCAACCCGAAGCGTTCCTCCAGATCAAGCGGGGAAAGCGCCAGGCGCCCGATGATGCTGCGGCGAAAGTTGGGCGCATGCTCGGTGACGGTGTCGATGATGAGATCGGCGGCCGCATCGCGCTCGTCCTGCCAGCGCCGTCCATCCGGGAGCTGGTAACGGAAATGCTGGCAGAACAGGCTCGCGACATGGGCTCCGGGTGGCGCCAGCGAGTCATCAATGGTGCTCGGGATCAGCATTTCGACGATGGGGCTGCGCGCAATGCCATCGCTGCGGGCGCTCAGATAGGCCCGATCCATGAAGTCCAGCGACGGGGCCATGATGATACCGGCACCCAGGTGCGCACCGGATGCGGGCATGTCATTGAATCGCGGCAGTTCAGACAGTGCCACGTTCATGCGGAACGTGGCCGACTCGCAACGGAATCGCTGAATGCGCGCACGGAAGTCCTCCGGCAGCACCGACGCATCGACCAGCCGGGCAAACAGCAGCTTGGGATTGATATTTGCGGCAATGCGGCGCGCGCTGATCTGGCGGCCGTCCTCGAGCAGCAGACCGGTGGCGCGAGCCGAGCCGTCGCCCGTCGTGCCGCTCGTCTGCACCCGTTGAACGGGCGCATCCAGGTGCAGGTCCACGCCCAGGCGCACGGCCTCGCGCGCCATGGCCTGGGTGATTGAACCCATCCCGCCGATGGCGTGGCCCCAGGCACCGGTCTTGCCATTGGTTTCGCCGAACGCATGGTGCAGCAGGACATAGCCGCTGCCGGATGCATACGGGCTTTGAAAGGCACCTACCACGGCATCGAAGCCCAGCAACGCCTTGATTGCATCGCTTTCAAACCAGCCATCGAGCAACTCACCGGCGCTGCGTGTAAAGAGTTCATGCACCTCGTATTGCGATTTGGCAGGAAGCTTCCGGAAAGCATTCCCCATGCTGAGCAGGCCCAGCAGGTCACGGGCGTGTCGCAGGTTCGCGGGCGGTGTGCGCAGCAGCAGGTTGCGCAGGAAGCCGACGACCCGCGCCAACATCTGGTAGTAGTCCGCCAGGCGGTTGGCATCCTTGGGCGAAAAAGCGGCCAGGGCCTTGCGGGTGTCGACGCTGGCCGGTCCCACGCAGAAATTGAGCGGCTTCGAGCCCGCACCCAGGGGCAGGAAGTTCTGCATCGGCCGCTCGATGATGCGCAGACCGTGATCCTGCAGGCGCAGATCGCGGATGATCTGCGGGTGCAGCAGACTCACGGTATAGCTGGCGGTAGAGTTACGAAATCCGGGGTGAAACTCCTCGGTGACGGCAGCACCGCCGGCAATGCCACGCCGTTCAAATACGCCGACCTTCAGGCCGCCGCGCGCCAGATAGCAGGCGCAGGCCAGGCCGTTGTGGCCCGCTCCGATGATGGCCACATCGTAAGCGGCGATCACAGTCGATAGGCCTTCTTGGCCAGGTTATACGCGAGGTCGACGGCAATGTCGGCCGCCTCCCAATCCTCGAGTCGATGCTCGGTGACCCATTTGGCGAGCATGCCGCAGTCGATGCGGCGCGCGACATCGTGGCGCGCCGGGATCGACAGAAAGGCGCGCGTGTCGTCATTGAAACCGACGGTATTGTAGAAGCCGGCCGTTTCGGTGATCTGCTCGCGGTAGCGGCGCATACCCTCCGGACTGTCGTGAAACCACCAGGCCGGTCCGACTTTCAGGGCCGGGTAGTGCCCGGCGAGGGGCGCGAGTTCGCGCGCATACGTGGACTCATCGAGGGTGAAAACGATGAATGTCAGCCGCGGGTCGTTGCCATAGCGGTTCAGCAGCGGCCGCAGGGCGCGTACGTAGTCGGTCGGACACGGAATGTCAGCCCCCCGATCGCGACCGTAGCGCCGGAACAATTCGGCGTTGTGATTGCGAAACGACCCCGGATGCAGTTGCATCACCAGTCCGTCTTCGATGGCCATGCCCGCCATGACGGTGAGCATGTGCGCGCGGAACAACTCGGCATCCGCAGGCGAGCAGGCCGCAGCGGTGACGCGCTGGAACAGGGCGGTGGCCTCGCCCGCGGACAGGTCGGCGGTCTGCGCCGTGGCATGACCGTGATCGGTGGAGGTGGCGCCCATCGAGGCGAAGTAGGCACGACGATTCTGCAGCGCGGCCAGATATCCCGAGTACGTGGCGGTATCTTCCCGGGCAAGCGCTCCGAGCTGCCGCAGTTGCTCGTGGAAACCTGCAAATTCCGGGTCAATCACCGGATCAGGCCGGAATGCCGTGATGACGCGGCCTTTCCAGCCGCTGGCGCGGATGGCCTGGTGTTGCAGCAGCGGGTCGGTCGGCGATTCAGTCGTCGCCAGTACTTCGATATTGAAGCGCTCAAACAGCGCCCGCGGACGGTAGGCGGGCAGCGCGAGCTGCTCATTGATGGTGTCGAAGTACAGATCGGCGGTGGCGGACTCAAGCCGCACCCGCAGTCCGAAGACCTCGCTGAACACCCAGTCCAGCCACATGCGTGACGGCGTCGCGCGAAACAGATGGTAGTGATCCGCGAACAGCTGCCAGGCCGCACGTGGACCGTTGGTCGCGCCCGGTGCAATCCCCAAGCGATCCAGCGAAATGCCCTGGCTGTACAGCATCCTCAGCACATAGTGATCCGGCTGCAGCAAAAGCTCGGTGGCGCCGGCAAAGGCCGCGTTGTCGGCAAACCAGGCCGGATCGGTATGCCCATGCGGACTGATGATGGGCAACCGCGCGACAAGCTCATAAAGCTGTCGAGTCAGCGCTCGTACCACCGGATCTGCCGGGAACAGTCGGTCGGCGTTCAGTTGCAGCGATCTGGGCATGGCAGTCACCAGTTGTACATCGTTCCGTCTTCGAGTCGGTTCACCGGCAGATACGCCGGCCTGTAGGGCTGCGTGGCGGCGAGGGCCTCATCGATGTCCACCCCCAGACCGGGTGCGTCTCCGGGATGCATATAGCCGTCCTCGATACGGTACTGATGCGGAAAGGCGCGCAGCGTCTCGGGCGTATGCCCCATGTGCTCCTGTACGCCGAAGTTCGGCACGGCAAGGTCAAAGTGCAGCGCCGCGGCCATGCACACCGGCGAAAGATCGGTCGCCCCGTGAAACCCCGTGCGCACATTGTGCAGATCGGCGAAGCTTGCGATGCGACGCAAATGCGTGATGCCGCCGGCATGCACGATGGTGGCGCGGATGTAGTCGATCAGCTGCTCTTCAATGAGCTGCTTGCAGTCCCAGATCGAATTGAAGACCTCGCCTACGGCCAGGGGAGTGGTGCTGTGTTGGCGGATGAGACGGAAGTTCGCCTGGTTGTCGGCCGGTACCGCATCCTCGACCCAGAAGGGCCGGTACGGTTCGAGATCCTTGCACAGCCGTGCGGCCTCGATGGGGGTGAGCCGATGGTGGACATCATGCAGCAGGTGCATTTGCGGCCCCAAGGCTTCGCGCGCCGCCGCGAACAATGGCGCTACCGAGGGCAGATACTTGACCGTCGACCAGTGCGTTTCCTGGGGCAGCGCCGCATTGGCCGGTTCGTACGGGCCCTTATCCTTGGTGACGCCGTAGGTCTTGGCCAGCCCCGGCACGCCCGATTGCAGGCGGATGGCTCGATAGCCGGCGGCGCGGTATTTGAGCGCCTGCTGGAGGGTGTCCTCGATGGTTTCGCCGTTGGCATGGCCGTAGACCATGACACCATCGCGACTTGCGCCACCGAGCAGCTGGTACAGGGGCAGGCCGGCGATCTTGCCCTTGATATCCCACAGCGCCATGTCGACTGCCGCGATCGCCGACATCGTCACCGGGCCGCGCCGCCAGTAGGCCCCGCGGTACAGGTATTGCCAAGTGTCCTCGATACGATGCGCGTCACGGCCGATCAGGCAGGGCACGACATGGTCTTCGAGGTAGCTGCGCACGGCCAGCTCGCGGCCGTTGAGCGTGGCATCGCCCACGCCTGTCACGCCATCGTCGGTCGTGAGTTTGAGCGTGACGAAATTCCGGCCCGGGCAACTGACAATGACGCGCGCTTCCCTGATCATCGGCATGGCCGATTCCCCTTGTGTTTGCGCCGTTGGGCGCGCGGAGTATTGTGCATGATTTTTCGCCCCGCTCAGACAGTGCGATGGGCACTCCTGGCAGTCATGGCAGTGGTCAGCCTCATGCATGCCGCCGGCGCGATGGCCGAGGACGGCTACCGGCTGTGGCTGCGCTATACGCCCATTGCGGGACCTGCGCGCGATGCCTATGCCGCGTGGGCCACTGGCATCGTGGCCCTGGGAAGTTCGCCGCGCATGCAGGCCGCCGTGGCGGAGCTCAATACCGGACTGACCGGCATGTTGGGCAGCGCGCGCCAGGACTCGAGCGCCGTGGGCGAGGGCAGCATTGTGCTGGGCACTCCGGCACACTCGCAGGAGATCGCCAGGCGCGCCGGCGCCCTGGGACTCGCCGCGGCCGGTCCGGAAGGATTCGTCGTGCAGTCGACTCGTTGGCAGGGCCATGCAGTGACGCTGATCGCGGCGAACAGTGATGTGGGGTTGCTGTATGGAGCCTTTCGCTTTCTGGCGCTCATGCAGCGGCACGAGCCGATCACGATGCTCGATGTGCATGACGCGCCACATTTGAAATTGCGCGTGCTCGATCACTGGGACAACCCGGATCGCAGCGTCGAGCGCGGTTACGCCGGGCAATCCATCTGGGATTTCTGGCGCCTGCCGGGCTATATCGATCCGCGTTACACGGACTACGCGCGCGCGGACGCATCGGTCGGCATCAATGGTGTCGTGTTCAACAATGTCAGCGCCAGTTCGGTGTACCTGACCCCGCGCTGGATCGCCAAGGTCGCCGCGCTCGCGGCTGTCATGCGCCGGTACGGGATTCGCGTCTATCTGTCCGTGCTGTTCAACAGTCCCGTGGATCTTGGCGAAACAAAATCCGGCGATCCGCGCGATCCGGCGGTGATTGCCTGGTGGCACGCCAAAGCCGACGAGATCTATCGGGCGATTCCGGATTTCGGTGGCTTTCTGATCAAGGCGGACAGCGAGGGACAGCCCGGTCCGCGCGACTACCATCTCACCCAGGCGCAGGGTGCGAACATGATCGCCGCGGCGCTGGCGCCCCACGGTGGTGTCCTGATGTGGCGTGCGTTCATTTACGCCACCGAGGATGCTCAGGACCGCGTCCGTCAAGCCTACCGCGAGTTCAAGCCGCTGGACGGTCAGTTCGCCGCGAATGTGCTGGTGCAGATCAAGAACGGACCCCTGGATTTCCAGCCGCGCGAACCGGCGCACCCGCTGTTTGGCGCCATGCCCCGCACCAACGAAATGCTGGAAGTGCAGCTGACCAAGGAATACCTCGGGTTTTCGACGCACCTGGTGTACCTGGGCGCACTGTTTGCGGAAGTTCTGCGCTGGGATACGTACGCGCACGGCGCCGGTTCGACGGTTGCGCGGGTCATCGACGGCTCGCTGGACGGGCACACGCTCACGGGAATGGCCGGCGTCGCCAATGTCGGCACCGACCGGGACTGGGCGGGCTCGATATTTGATCAGGCCGACTGGTATGCGTTTGGCCGCCTTGCCTGGGATCCGCAAGCGGACCCGAAACAGATCGCAGCGGATTGGGTGCGCATGACTTTTTCGAATGATTCGGCGGTGGTCACACCCGTCGTGGACCTGATGCTGCGCTCCCGTGAGGCGGTCGTCGACTATATGACTCCGCTGGGGCTGGCTCATATCATGGCGACGGGGCATCACTATGGTCCGGGTCCGTGGATCAGCAATCTCAAGCGACCCGAATGGAACCCTGTGTACTACCACCACGCCGATACAGACGGGATCGGTTTTGATCGCACGGCCACGGGCAGCGATGCCCTGGCCGACTACGCCCCCGAGGTCGTACGCCGGCTGGCGGATACCACGGCCGATGACTTGAAGTATCTGCTGTGGTTTCACCATCTGCGCTGGAGCGATCGCCTGGTCACGGGTCGAACCGTATGGGATGAGTTGACGTTTCGCTACAGCCGCGGCGTGGGCACGGTGCAGGGCATGGCCAGTACCTGGGATTCGCTCAAGTCCCGCATCGACCCCGAGCGGTTTTACGAAACCGCCGCGTTTCTGGGCGAGCAGCAGGCCGAGGCCCAATGGTGGCGCGATGCGTGTATTGCGTATTTCCAGCAGTTGTCCCGATTGCCACTGGCACCGGCAATCGCAGCTCCCGAGCACCCGCTGTCCTGGTACGAGGGGCAGGTCTACCGCTACGCTCCGGGGCGCTCGCAACCGGATCCTGACCATGGTGTCGTGCATTGAACGCTGTCAGCGCTTTGCCCAGACTGAGCGCGGCCACGATCGCGCGCTTGCCGCGCTCGGTGCTGCGCCCGACCTATGGTCTGTCACAGCGCAGCGGCATCGTGCACCTCGGGGTCGGTGCCTTTCACCGTGCGCACCAGGCCGTCTACACCGATGCGGCGCTGGCCGCGGGTGCGGGCGACTGGGGCATCACGGGGGTTTCGCTGCGCACACCGCAGGTGCGCGACCAGCTCGAACCCCAAGATGGCTTGTACACCGTTACGCAATCGGGTAACTGCGGCCACGAAATCCGTCTTATCGGGGCCATCCGGCGCATGCTGGTGGCGCCCGAAAGCCCACTCGCCGTGATCGAAGCGCTGGCGGCGCCTGCGACACGCATCGTCAGCCTCACGATCACCGAAAAGGGCTACCACCGGCAGCCTGATCTGTCGTTGGATTGGGCTGCGGCGCCGGTGGCGCTGGACTTTGCAGGCGGTGCGCACAGCCTTTACGGCTTGCTGGCCCGAGCCTGCGCGCTGCGGCGCGAGCGCGGCCTGCCGGGTGTGACAGTGCTCAGTTGCGACAATCTGGCGGATAACGGAGCGCAACTGGAGCGGCTGCTGCTGCAGTTCCTCGAGCGCCTCGATCCTGACCTGGCCGCCTGGGTACGCCGCGAATGCACCTGCCCGGCCACGATGGTCGATCGCATCGTGCCCGCGACGACCGTCGCGGACCTCAACTGGTTGGACAATCAGCTCGGCGTGCATGATGCCGCGGCCGTGATGACCGAACCGTTCCGGCAGTGGGTGATCGAGGATCGCTTCGCCGGACCGCGACCGCCCTGGGAAGCGGGCGGCGCGCAATGGGTGAGTCGCGTCGGCCCCTACGAGACGGCCAAGCTGCGCATGCTCAACGGTGCGCATTCCGCGCTGGCCTATATCGGACTGGCGCGCGGCCACGAGCTGGTTGCGCAGGCCATCGCCGATCCGCCACTGGCCGCCTTGATCAATGTCCTGATGCGCGAGGAAGCAGCGCCCAGCTTCACGCCGGCGCCGGAACAGGACCTAAACAATTACGCGGACCTGCTGCTCGCGCGATTTGCCAATGTCGCGCGTCCGCACCGGCTGCGACAGATCGCCATGGATGGCTCACAGAAGATCCCGCAGCGCTGGCTGGACACGCTGCGCATCGCGCAGTCGCAGGGGCGCCGCTGTGAGGCGTTACTGCAAGCCCTCGGCGCGTGGATTGCCTATGTGCGCGGTGACCGCTTCACCGTTGAGGATCCGGCGGCGCCGCAGCTGGCGCAATTGTGGCGGGAGCATGGCGTATCGGGCATTGCCGCAGCACTGTTCGGCCCCGGCGGCCGCTTCCCGCAATGGACTGCTTCGGCAGCACAGCTTGCGGCTCTCACGCGGGCCGTAAAGACCTACCTGGTGGATTAGCCGCGCATATGCTCGAGCTCCACGCCCTTGGTCTCCTGAACCATGGCACGCACGAAAAAGAACGATACCAGCGCCGAGAGCGCATAGAAGCCGTAGGTGACCACCAGGCCCAGCGAGGCTGCCATCACCGGAAAGCTGACGGTTATTCCGTAATTTGCGATCCACTGAGCAAAGCCTGCCACGGCCAGCCCCGAACCGCGGATCTGGTTGGGGAACATCTCCCCCAGCAGTATCCACATCACCGGTCCCCAGCTCAGATTGAAGAAGATTACGTAGAGATTGGCGCTGACCAGCGCCACGACGCCGGCCGGATGCGACAGCTGCAGGGTGCCGTTTACCAGTGAGCCGGTGGCGAACGAGGCGGCTATCGCGCTCAGGGTCACCGCCATGCCGACCGATCCTACGATGAGCAGTGGCTTGCGCCCGATCCGGTCGACCGTGAAAATCGTGAAGATGCATGCCGCGATGGACAACACGCCCGTTATGACATTGAACATCAGGGAGTCGGACTCACTGAAACCCACCGATTCCCACAGCACCGTGCCGTAGTAGAAAATGATGTTGATGCCAACGAGTTGCTGGAAGACCGCAAGGCCGATGCCCACCCAGACGATGCGCCGGACTTTGCCGGCGTTATCCAGCAGGTCTGAGAGCTTGGGCCGATGGTGATCGGCCGCCAGCGACTGGGCAATCTCACTGGCTTTGCGCTTGGCCTCCGCGGCGCCGAAAATCCGCGCCAGCACCTTCTCGGCCTGTGGCAGGCGACCGCGGGAGACCAGAAAGCGCGGGCTCTCCGGGATGATCAGCAGCATGATCAGGAACCCTGCAGCCGGGATGACCTGCATCCAGAACATCCAGCGCCAGGCCGGATACCCCAACCAGAGGATTGCGGTCGAGCCACCGGATGCCTTGGCCAGAACGTAATTGGCCAAAAACGCACCGGTCAGACCGATGATGATCATGACCTGCTGCAGGCTGGCCAGCTTGCCGCGCGAGCGCGCCGGGGTGACCTCGCTGATATAGGCCGGGCACAGCACACTGGCCGCACCCACGCCCAGGCCACCGATGAAGCGGGCCAGGATGAACACGATGGAGGAGGGTGCATCGCCCGCCGCGACTGCGCTGACGATGAAGAAGATGGCGGCGATGATCATGACGGTGCGCCGCCCGATCAGATCGGCGAGTCGTCCGGCAATGAAGGCGCCAAATGCGCAGCCGATCAGCAGCGCGGCGACCAGGAATCCAGTTTCAAATTTGCTCAGCGAGAACGCCTGCTGCAGGCCGTCCTGGGTACCATTGATGACGCCGCTGTCATAGCCGAACATGAAGCCGCCGATGGTTGCGACCGCCACGATCGCAAACACGAACAACATGTTGGCGGTCGCCGTATCCGCATAGCCGGGCGTCGCATCGTTGGGACTCGCGTGCATGTACTTCCCCCCTCTCGTTCTTCTTGGCTCAGGCGTGAGTTTACGCTTCTGTCAACCCCAGTATCTTGCGGATCGTCCGCCGTTGAGAAGTCATCCGCTGGGTGCTTGCGGCATGGTAGCGCTACCAAGTACACTTGGCAAACCAGTTGAGCGGAGGGGGTCTCATGGTGCTTCGGAACGGGGACACCCTCGTCACTGTCGATGCAGCTCATGGCGGCGCGATTCGCGAGTTCAGCTGGCGTGGCCGCGCCATACTGCGCCCGGCCGCGTCACCGCACGACACGGACCCCTTTTCGCTGGCGTGTTTCCCTCTGGTCCCTTACGCCAACCGCATTGCCCAGGGCCGATTTACCTTTGACGGCCGCGATGTGCAACTGCAACGCAACTGGGATCGCGATCCGCATCCACTGCACGGACAGGGCTGGCGAGCCGCCTGGAGCATCGAACGAGCATCCGCTGCCCAGGTGGTCCTGGTTTTTTGCGGGGGCGGCGATGAGTGGCCGTGGCGCTACCGGGCCGTGCAGGACATAACGGTGCTTGCCGATGGTCTGGAACTGGTGTTGTCCGTCGAGAATCAATCGCAGGGCAACATGCCGGCCATGCTTGGTCTGCATCCCTACTTTCCGCAGTCCGCCACAGCCACGATTCAAGCCCGGACCGGCACGGTGTGGCAGTCGGATGCACAGGCGCTGCCGGTGGACGAAGTCCGAACGCCGCTGGAATGGTCGTTCGATGCGCCGCGACGCGCCACGCAAGTGCGACTGGATCATTGCTTCGATCATTGGGACGGCACGGCAACGGTGCGTTGGCCGGATCGGGTCGTTAAGATGACTGCGTCCGGTGCCCGGGCACTGCACGTCTACACACCTGCCGGCAAGGATTTTTTCTGTCTTGAGCCGCAGACGGCAGCCGCCGGCGCATTGAATCGGGCAACCGGCGGCGTCGCGAAACTGGCCCCTGGCGAGCGCCTGGAACTGGGCGTGAGATTTTCAGCGGAATTGACCTGATATGTATTTGGGAATCGACCTCGGAACTTCCAGCCTCAAAGCCGTGATTGTGGATGAGGGTGAGGTGGTCGTGGCGCAGGCCAGTGCACCGCTCAGCGTCTCGCGCCCGCAGCCGCTGTTTTCGGAGCAGGACGCGGGCGACTGGTGGAGCGCCGCGGTCCGCGCCATTGTTCAGTTGCCGGCCTCGGTGCGCGCATCGGTTCGTGCCATCGGTCTGTCCGGCCAGATGCACGGGGCGACGCTGCTTGACGGTGCGGATGTGCCGCTGCGGCCCGCCATACTCTGGAATGATGGTCGCTCCGGCGCGCAGTGCGTGGAGCTGGAACGACGTGAGCCACACTCGCGCGCCATTACCGGCAATATCATGATGCCCGGTTTCACCGCGCCGAAAGTATTGTGGATCGCGCAGCACGAGCCTGCGCTGTTTGCACGCACCGCGACGGTGCTGCTGCCGAAGGACTTTCTGCGTCTGAAGCTGACCGGTGAGCGGGTGAGCGATATGTCGGACGCCTCGGGTACCGGCTGGCTGAACGTGGCGCGCCGGGATTGGTCGGATGCCATGCTGGCGGCCACCGGCCTGTCGCGCGCCAACATGCCGCGGCTGGTCGAAGGCAACGCACAATCCGGACAGCTCACGGCGCAAGCGGCGCAGTTGCTGGGCATGAATCGCGTGGCCGTGGCGGGTGGTGGCGGAGACAACGCGGCCAGCGCCGTGGGTATGGGCATCATCGCGCCGGGCCAGTCATTTTTGTCGCTGGGAACTTCCGGCGTGCTGTTCGTGGTGACCGATCGTTTTCGACCGAATCCGCAGCGTGCCGCCCACGCCTTTTGCCACGCCATTCCTGGATGCTGGCACCAGATGGCCGTGCTGCTGTCCGCCGCGAGCGCGCTCGACTGGGTCGCACAGCTGCTGGGTGCGACGGATCTGCCGCAGCTGGTTGAGTCGGCGCAGGCACGGGACCTGAGCGCCGCGTCGCCCTATTTCCTGCCCTATCTGTCCGGGGAGCGAACGCCGCACAATGATCCGTATGCGCGCGGGGTGTTCTTCGGCCTTCAGCATGACACGGCTTCGGCCGATCTGGTGGCTGCGGTGCTGGAGGGCGTGGCGCTGGCGTTCGCCGACGGCCTGGACGTACTTCTCGAAGCAGGTGGCCGTGTCGATGAAATCAGCGTGACGGGCGGTGGTGCACGTCTGGCTTACTGGGGACAGCTGCTGGCCGCGGCGCTGAACCGTCCGCTGACCTACCGGGCCGGTAGCGAGATCGGCGCGGCGCTCGGTGCCGCGCGGCTCGCGCGCATGGCGGTGTCTGGCGAATCCGCAGCAGCGGTGTGCCGGCTGCCGCCCATCGTGCGGGTGGTCCAGCCTGATCCACAACTTGCCGCATTGCTGGCGCAGCGTCGCGGCCACTTCATGCGACTTTATCGCGACCTTCGCAAAGCCTTTCAGGAGTCCGCAGGATGAGCATTTTCTCTGACATTGAACCCATTCACTTCGAAGGTCCCGAGACCCCCAATGAGTTCGCCTTCCGGGTCTATGACAAGAACCGCATGGTGCTCGGCAAGCGCATGGAGGAGTGGCTGAAGGTTGCGGTGTGTTACTGGCATTCATTCAACTGGCCCGGCGCCGACATCTTCGGCGGCGGTGCCCTGCCACGGCCATGGCTCGGCCCGTCAATCACGCAGGCGATGGCCGATGACAAGCTTGATGCGGCGTTTGATTTCCTCTCACGCCTTGGCGCTCCGTACTTCACCTTCCATGATGTTGATGTCATGGCGACGGCGACCACGATCAAGGATCACAACAACAACCTGCGGCGCATCGAAGCGGCGATTGCGAAGAAGATGGCTGCCACCGGCATCAAGCTGCTATGGGGCACTGCCAATGTATTCAGCCATCCGCGCTACGCGGGCGGCGCCTCAACCAGTCCGGTCCCGGAGGTGTTTGCCTGGGCCGCGGCGCAGGTGCGGGCGGCCCTGGAGACGACGCATCGGCTCGGGGGCGAGAACTATGTGCTGTGGGGTGGCCGCGAAGGCTACGATTCGCTGCTGAACACTGAACTGCGACGGGAGCTCGATCAGTACGGTCGCTTCCTGTCGATGGTGGTCGATCACAAGCACCGCATCGGCTTCAAGGGAACGATACTCATCGAGCCAAAGCCCTTTGAACCCACCAAGCATCAGTACGACCATGATTCGGCTGCCGTGTTCGCCTTCCTCCAGAAGTACGGCCTGACGAAAGAGGTGAAGGTGAATATCGAGGTCAACCACGCGACGCTGGCGGGCATGGATTTCGAGCATGAAATCGCCATTGCGCGTGCGTATGGCATCTTCGGTTCCATCGATGTGAATCGAGGCGATCCGCGCAACGGCTGGGACACCGATCAGTTTCCAAACAATGCGCAGGAGCTGGTCCCCGCCCTCATGCAGCTGATCGAGGATGGCGGGTTTACCACCGGCGGATTCAACTTCGATGCGAAACTGCGGCGACAGTCCGTGGATCCGCACGACCTGTACCTCGCCCATATTGGTGGCATCGATACCATCGCGCGCGCATTGCTGGCGGCGGCGGATCTGATCAGTAGTGGCGCACTGAAGCAGCTGCGCCAGGAGCGCTACCGGGGGTGGGACAGCGACCTCGGTCGACGGGTCATGAAGGGCGAATTCACCCTGGCGGCACTGGCCGATCATGCAGCCGAGCACAACTTCGATCCGCGGATCCCATCCGGCCGGCAGGAACTCGCCGAGAGCGTCATCGCACGGCACTGCAAGTACTGACGCCATGACCGGGACCGCAGCAGCGCGCGCCACGCGGTTCGGATGGATCGTGCTGGCGGCGTTGCCCCTTGGCAGCAGCTCGGGCGCCGCGCAGCCAGCCGCCGCCGCTGGGACGCCGCCCTATCTTGATCCGGCTGTGCCGATCGCACGGCGCGTGGCTGACCTGGTCGGGCGTATGACGCTGCCCGAGAAGCTCTCCCAGCTCAACAACGACGCTCGTGCCATCCCGCGTCTGAAGGTGCCCGGCTACAACTACTGGAACGAGGCGCTGCACGGCGTGGCGCGCGATGGTATCGCCACGGTGTATCCGCAGGCGATCGGCATCGCGGCGACGTTCGATACGCCGCTGGTCAAGCAGATGGGGGCGCAGATCGCCGCGGAGGCGCGGGCGAAGTACGGCCTGGCCGCGCACGACGGCACTGTGACTCTCTACCAGGGTCTGACTTTCTTCTCTCCGAACATCAATATTTTTCGTGACCCGCGCTGGGGACGGGGGCAGGAAACCTATGGCGAGGATCCGTTCCTGACGGGGCAGATGGCCGTGGCATTCATCACCGGCATGCAGGGTCCCGATCGTGAGCATCTGGTCGTGTCGACCACGGCCAAGCACTTCGCCGTGCACAGTGGTCCGGAACCGCTGCGCCACGGCTTCGACGCGCAGGCCTCGCCGCACGATCTGGCCGATACCTACCTGGCGGCGTTTCGCGCCGCCGTGGTCGAGGCTCATGTCGCATCGGTGATGTGCGTGTACAACGCCGTCAATGGCATTCCCGGCTGCGCCAGCCCCTTCCTGCTGCAGCACACGCTGCGTGACAGCTGGGGCTTCAAAGGCTTCGTCGTATCCGATTGCAACGCCGTGAACGACATCCATGGCGGCCATCACTATGTGGACAGTGAAGCGGCCGCCGCGGGTGCGGCGCTCACGGCCGGCATGGACAATGAATGCACCGTCAAGTTTGGTGCTCACGATGAGGATTACGCCAAGTACGGCGATGCTTTGCGCCAGGGGCTGATCACGCAGGCGCAAATCGACCAGGCCCTGCGACGCGCCCTCACGGTGCGCTTTGAACTGGGTATGTTCGATCCGCCCGATCCGGCACGGGCGGTTCCCGCTACGGTAGTGGACAGCGCGGCGCATCGAGCCACGGCCTTGCAGGTCGCGCGCGAGAGCATCGTGCTGCTGAAGAACAATGGCATTCTGCCGCTGACGCATGCACCACAGAACATTGCCGTCATCGGCCCACTGGCCGACAGCGTGCGCGTGCTGGAGGGCAACTACAACGGCACACCGTCCCAGGTGACGACGCTCCTGGATGGCATCCGCCGCCAGTTCCCGGGTTCGCAGGTGGTCTTCGAACCGGGCACGGCGCAGTTCCTGCGTGAGCCGGTGCCGGTGCCGAGCGCCGCTCTGAGGACCGATGACGGCAAGCCCGGACTGACGCTGCGCTACTTCGCCACGGCGGATTACAGCGGCACGCCGTCGCTGACGCGGGTCGAGCCCACCGCGAGCCTGGACCGCGGCGGGGATGCGGGCCTGCGCTTCGCGCGCTGGCGCGGCTGGCTGACACCTGCCCAGTCCGGCGACTACACGCTGGGGGTGCCCGGCGGTCGCAACCGCGTCTACCTGGACGGCAAAGTGATCATCGACACTGAGCAGCGCGGCACTGGCCAGCCCGGCTTTGCCGATCTGCATCTGACGCAGGGCAATCGCTACGCCATCACGGTGGACAGTGCGCCGTCCTTCTCACGCAATGTGAAACTGGTGTGGACGCATCAGGATCCCGACGCTGCGACACGGGCCGTGGAGGCTGCCCGACACGCGGATCTGGTCATCGCAACGGTAGGTATCACCGCGGATCTTGAAGGCGAGGAGTCGGCGCTGGCCATCCCGGGTTTCAAGGGTGGCGACCGCACGAGCCTGGATTTGCCGGCCGAAGAGCAAGAACTGGTGGAGCGCATCAAGGGCACCGGCAAGCCACTGGTTGTGGTGCTCCTCAGTGGCAGCGGCCTGGCGGTGAACTGGATGCAGGCCAACGCGGATGCGATCGTGCAGGCCTGGTATCCGGGCGAGGAGGGGGGCGCCGCGGTGGCCGAGACCCTCGCCGGTCGCAACAATCCGGCCGGCCGTCTGCCCGTCACTTTCTACAAAGGCATCGAGGGATTGCCGGACTTCACCGACTATTCGATGAAAAACCGCACCTATCGGTACTTCAGCGGCCCGGTGCTGTATCCATTCGGGTTTGGTCTGAGCTATTCGACCTTCCGGTACGATGAACTGCGGCTGTCATCACCGACGCTGGCGGCCGGTAAGTCGCTGACGGTGCAGGTGCGGGTCACGAATACCAGCCACCTCGACGGCGATGAAGTCGCGCAGGTGTATCTGCAGTTTGGTGGGGCGGCAGGGGCGCCGGGGCGCGCGTTGCGCGGCCTGCGGCGCCTGCATCTGCGGGCGGGGGCCTCCCGAACCGCGCACTTCACCCTGCCGGCGCGGCAGCTCAGTCATGTCAACGACGCGGGGCAGGTCGTGGTCTCTGCCGGGCAATACGCGGTGAGTGTGGGCGGTGGACAGCCGCAGGTCACGCCCAATGTGATCAGCGCACCGTTGCGCATCCACGGCGAACACCGTCTGCCAGACTGATGAGTACCCTTGTCATCGGCGAGTGCATGCTGGAGTTGACCCGCGATGCGGATCGCTGGCGCTTGGGGTATGGCGGTGACACATTCAATACTGCCGTGTATTTAAGCCGGCTCGGAGTGCCGACGGCCTACATGACGGCGCTGGGCGCGGATACCTTCAGCCAGGACATGCGCGCCGAATGGCAGGCGGACGGGCTCGACACATCGCTGGTGCTCACCGATAGCTCGCGCCTGCCGGGTCTGTACGCGGTGCGCAATGACGCGGATGGTGAGCGTCACTTCTATTACTGGCGTGAGCGATCGGCGGCGCGACAATTGTTCACGTTGCCGGGGATCGAGGCGGCCGTGGCGCGCGCACGTTCGGCGCAGCAGCTATACCTGTCCGGCATCACCCTTTCCCTGTTCGGCCCCGCCGAACGCACGCAGCTGAATGAGATTGCGGCAGCGGTTCGCGCGGCGCAGGGGCAGGTGATTTTCGATCCCAATTACCGACCCAGCGGCTGGAACAGCGCCGCTGAGGCACGCGCGGCGATTCGGGCGCTGGCACCGTACGTGTCCTTGGTCATGCCGACCTTTACCGATGAAGCTGCCCTGTTCGGCGATGCATCGCCGGGCCACACGGTGATGCGTTGGCGTGAATGGGGCGCCGAACGGGTCATCGTCAAGCTGGGGGCGCAGGGCTGTGTGGTCGCAGATTCCAGCAGCACCGAATCCGTAGCTGCCGTCAATGTCACCGCGGTGGTGGACACCACGGGCGCTGGCGATGCATTCAATGCGGGTTTTCTGGCCGCGCGTCGTGCCGGTCAGGATCCGGTGCAGGCGGCGCGGGCCGCGCATCGGGTGGCCGCAATCGTGATACAGCATCGCGGCGCCATCATGCCGCGGGACCGGACTGCGCAGCTGCAGGCGGCGCTAGGGGTCTGAGGAGGCGATCCTGGGGTGACTTGCGCAGCGAATCGATCTGGATATAATCACAGTATCTGTATAAATAAACAGGTAAGCGATATGTCCGACCTGACACCCCGCCAGACCGAGATCCTGCGACTGATTCAGCACTGTATCGCCGAGACCGGCATGCCGCCCACACGGGCTGAAATCGCCCGAGAACTGGGGTTCAGATCCGCCAATGCGGCCGAGGAACACCTGCGGGCTTTGGCGCGCAAAGGGGTGATCGCCCTGGTGCCGGGCACTTCGCGTGGCATCCAGTTGAAGGACACCATGCGCGAGCAGTTCGGTTTGCCGCTCATCGGACGGGTTGCCGCAGGTCGCCCCATCCTCGCCGAAGAGAACATCGAGGCACACTACAAGATCGATCCTGCAATCTTTCAGCCGCGTCCGCACTACCTGCTGAAGGTCGTGGGCATGAGCATGAAGGATGTGGGCATTCTCGATGGCGACCTGGTAGCGGTGCATCGCACGCCGGATGTACGCAGTCGCCAGATCGTCGTGGCGCGTCTGGAGAATGAAGTCACGGTGAAGCGTTACCGGCAGGAAGGCTCGGTGGTGTGGCTGATGCCTGAGAATGATGCCTTCGAACCGATCCGCGTGGATCTGAAGGAGGAACCGTTGCTCATCGAGGGCATCGTGGTGGGCGTACTGCGTCAGGGCCGGGCGGCCGGACTCATGTGAATGCTCTGGCCCGGCTGCTCGCACACCCGGGCATCTGGCGTGGTCGCAGTCTTACCCGCATCGACACGCTCTCCTCGGGCTTTCCTGAGCTGGATGCGCGGCTGGCAGGTGGGGGTTGGCCCAAGGTAGGTCTGGTGGAGATTCTGGCCACTCACCTGGGCAGTGGTGAACTGCGGTTGCTGTTGCCGTTATTGGCGGCGGTGTCGCAGCAGCCGCAGGCCCGCTGGTGCACGTGGATCGCGCCACCCCTGTCGCCCTATGCACCAGCCCTGGCAGCGCGTGGTGTAAACCTGTCACGAATACTGGTAGTGCGGGCGCCGCAGGGGCCGCAATGGGCCCCCGAATGGGCCACAGAACAGGCGCTGATTTCCGGAGCCTGCGATGTCGTACTCACCTGGATTACGCAACCGTTGAAACCGCGCATCGTGCGGCGTCTGCAACTGGCTACCCAGCGTGGACGTACGCTGGCCTTCCTGCTGCGCCCGTGGAGTTCGCGTGTAGCACGGGAACCGTCACACGCGCTGCTGCGTCTGGGCGTGGAGCCCCAAAGCCATGGCAACCGCAGTGGCATGCGGTTGAGCATTCTCAAGAGCCGGGGGGGTGCGACGGGTGAGTGGTGGGTGGACCTGGAAGCCGCGCAGGCCGCTGCGGGTGTCTGAACATGGCTGCCGCCGCTTCACTGCAATTGCCGCTGGCGGTATCGCCGGCAGGATCGCCACCGCCGGTGGGGCCGCCGGGGGATCAGCCAGGTCAGCACCAGCGTGTCCCGGCATTGCCGCAGCTGTGGCTCGGGGTGCATCTACCGCAACCTGATCGGGCGCTGCTGCAGCGTCTGGCCGTACTCGCGCAGCGTTTCACGCCGCGGGTGAGTCTGGAACCCCCGGATGGACTGGTACTGGAAGTGCAGGGCAGTCTGGCTCTGTTTGGCGGTGCCGCACAGCTGTACCGCGCTTTTCGCGCCGGTTGTCACGCGGCGAGCGCGGCGCCGGTGCTGACGCTGGCGCCGACACCCCTGGCCGCTTTGGCGGGTGCACGCAGCGGCGTGGCATTCAAAGTGCTGGATCAGCAGCACCTGGTGAGTGCGGTCAGTGTGCTGCCGCTGGTCGCATTGCGCTGGCCACCACAGCTGCTGCAGCGGCTTGCGAAACTGGGCGTGTACCGCGTGGGCCAGGCTCTGCGGCTGCCGCGAGCCGGTTTTGCACGACGCTTCGGCCGTGAACCTTTGCAGATGCTGGACCAGCTGGTGGCGCGCAGTGCGGATCTGCGGGCGCCGTTCCGGGTCCCGGAGCGGTTCCGGGCGAAACGTCAGTTTGTGCGTGAGCGCGAGGATCACGCACAGATCCTGCAGGCGCTGCAGCCACTGCTCAAGCAGCTGGGAGAGTTTCTCGAGGCGCGCCAGTGCGGCATTACCCGCCTCACCTGCCGGTTGCGACACCGCAATGACCTGCACACCGATTGTGTGATCAGGCTGGCGCAACCCGAGGCCGCTGCGGCACGCTTCCTGGAATGGTTTGCAGAACGCTTAGCCAGAATCTCATTGCCCGGGCCGGTGCGCTCGCTGGAGCTGCGCTCCGGGGAGCTGCTGTCACGCGCGCCGGTACACGAGTCACTGTGGCAGCCCGGCGAGCACGGTGGTGGCGGTGCGGCCGGATCGCTCCCCGGTTCGCTGGAATTCATCGAACGACTGCGCATGCGCCTAGGGGAACTCGCGGTGCATGGCCTCATCTGCCAGGACAGCCATTGTCCGGAAGGCGCTTCACGCGCTTTGTCACCGGCGGATCCTGACTTCCGACACGTCGCGTTCTCATCCCGAGCCCAGGTCAAGACTCAAGCCCCGGCGCGTCCCTTGTGGCTGCTCGATGAGCCGCAACTGCTGCGTGAGCAGCAAGGCTGGCCGCAACTGGACGGACCGCTGCAGCTGCGGCATGGGCCCGAACGCATCGAGAGCCAGTGGTGGGAGGGGCACGGCGTCGCGCGCGATTACTACCATGCCACCGACGTGCATGGCATCGCGGTATGGGTGTTCCGCGAGCGCCAGCCGCCGCACCGCTGGTTCCTGCATGGTCTATCCGGTTGAGCGCGCCATCGCCTCCCTACGCGGAGCTGCACTGCCTCACCCACTTCACCTTCCTGCGCGGCGCATCCCGACCCGCTGAGCTGGTGCAGCGGGCGCAGCAGCTCGGCTACAGCGCACTGGCCATCACCGATGAGTGTTCGGTGGCGGGAGTCGTGCGGGCGCACATGGCTGTGCAAAATGGCGCGCAATCCCTGCAGCTCATCATTGGGGCGGAATTCACGCTTGCCTGTGGCTTGAAGTTGGTCGCCCTGGCGACCAATCGCCACGGCTATGCGCGGTTGTGCGCGCTGATTACCCACGGGCGACGCGCGGCACCGAAGGGCAGCTACCATCTGACGCGTGCGGATGTGCAGCGACACCTTGAAGACTGCCTGATCCTGTGGCTGCCCGGTGCGGTGCCGGTCGTGGAGGAGCTGCAATGGCTGCGCAGCTGCTTTGGCGCCAATCTGTGGATCGCCGTGGAGCTGCTGCTGAAGGGTACGGATCGGGAGTACCTCGCGCAGCTGCTGGATATCGGCAGGGATCATGCGGTGCCGCTGGTGGCCAGCGGGGATGTGCATATGCATGCGCGCGCGCGCCGCCGCCTGCAGGATGCACTGACGGCCATACGCCATGGCGCGACGCTGGCGCAGGCCGGTGCCCGCCTGTACCCCAACGGCGAGCGGCATCTGCGTGAGCGCAGCCGGTTGGCGCGGTTGTATCCCCCGCAACTGCTGGCACAGACGCTGCATATCGCGCAGCGCTGCACCTTCAGTCTTGGCGAACTGCGCTATGAGTATCCCGAGGAGCTGGTGCCGCAGGGGGAGACGCCTGCCACCTGGCTGCGCAAGCTGGTGGAGCAGGGTGTGCGTTACCGCTGGCCGCAGGGGGCCTCGCCGCAGGCGCGCGCGATCATCGAACGCGAACTGGCGCTCATCGCGCAGCTCGGCTATGAGGCGTACTTCCTGACGGTGCATGACATCGTGGCCTATGCGAACGAACGCGGCATTCTTGCGCAGGGTCGCGGTTCGGCGGCCAATTCCCTGGTGTGCTATTGCCTGCGCATTACCGCCATCGGGCAGCGGCTTGATTCGCTGCTGATGGAGCGGTTCATCTCCCGCGAACGCGCCGAGCCGCCGGACATCGACATCGACTTTGAGCACGACCGACGCGAGGAAGTCATCCAGTATCTGTACCGCAAGTATGGTCGCGAACGGGCGGCACTGGCGGCCACCGTCATCCGCTATCGCGGCCGCAGCGCATTGCATGACCTCGCGCGCGTGTTCGGTTTTACCGAGGAGCGCGCCCGGGCGCTGGCGCGCGTGGTGCAGTGGTGGGATGCGACGGTTTCGGGCGTGCACCTGCGTGAGGCCGGGTTTGATCCGGATGATCCGCTGCTGCGGCAGATCATCCAGCTTAGCGGTGAACTCATCGGCTTTCCGCGGCATCTTTCGCAGCATGTGGGCGGGTTCGTGATCGCCGCCTCCGCACTCTCGGACCTGGTGCCGGTCGAGAACGCCACCATGCCCGAGCGTACCGTGGTGCAGTGGAACAAGGATGATCTGAACGACTTGGGACTGCTGAAGGTGGATGTATTGGGTCTGGGGATGCTGAGCGCACTGCGGCGCTGTTTGGCACTGGTCAATGACTGGCGCGGCACGAGCTGGTCGCTGGGGCATTTGCCGCAGGAGGACCCGCAGGTCTACGCCATGATGTCGAACGCGGATACCATCGGGGTCTTCCAGATCGAATCGCGGGCGCAGATGTCCATGCTGCCGCGCCTGAAACCGCGCACCTTCTACGACCTGGTCATTGAGGTCGCGCTGGTGCGGCCCGGTCCCATCCAGGGCGACATGGTGCATCCGTACCTGCGACGCCGTAATGGCGAGGAGCCCATCGACTATCCAGGTCCCGGTGCGCAGGCGGCGCTGGAGCGCACCCTGGGTGTGCCCATTTTCCAGGAGCAGGTCATGCAGCTGGCCATGCATGCCGCGGGTTTCACGGCCGGTGAGGCCGACAACCTGCGGCGCGCCATGGGCTCGTGGGAGCGCCAGGGGGATCTGCACCGCTTCAAGGACCAGCTCGCCTCGGGTCTGATCGCGAATCACTATCCGGTTGAGTTTGCCAAGCGCATCTGCAAACAGATCGAAGGCTTCGGTGAATATGGATTTCCGGAATGCGTTGTCGGTGAAACGCGGGTCATCGATGCGGATACCGGTCGATGGCGGACCATTGAAGAAATAGTGTCCAGCAAAATCCGCCTCCGAAATACGCTGGCATGCGACAACCATCGGCGCTTGCGAAAACGCAAGGTTGTCGCCGTTGTGCCCGTTGGAGTGAAACCCGTATGGCGTTTGCGTACGGCGCTCGGGCATACCATTACCGCCACCGCCGAGCATCCGTTCATGTCCCTGACGGGATGGCGGACCCTCGGAGATCTGCGCACGGGCGACTACATCGCTGCTGCACGTTCTTTGCCGGTTCCTGGCAGCAAGAAATGGGCGCGTCATCAGATTATGGTGCTGGCTGATCTGATCGCTGAAGGCAATGTTTGTCATCCCAGCACGTTCTATTTTTATACGACCGAGCGATGGCATTGCGAGGAGTTTGTGAGGCAGGTTGAACAGTTCCCCAATACCCGTGCCGTGGTGGAGCGTCATCGAAATCGCTTTTCGGTACGCGTACGCAGGGTGGTGCGCAGTTATCCTTGTGGAGCAGTATTGTGGATGCGTAGCCTGGGAATGTGGGGTTGTAGCGCAAGGGGAAAATACCTGCCGGATGAGTTATTCGAACTCCAGGACAGTGATATAGCCTTGTTCCTTGCCAGACTCTGGGAGGGGGATGGCGGGTTTTCGATGACGGGAAGCGCATCCTACGATACGGCTTCCGCCCGCCTGGGCAGCGAGGTGCAGCACTTGCTTCTGCGGTTGGGCATCGTCGCGCGCACCTATCGAAGATCGCGCCATTATCGAGGGCGCAGGCTTGAACATTACACTGTGACAATCACTGGCGCGATTCTGTTACAGCGGTTCTGGAATCTCATTGGGCGACGCTTTGTCGACAAGAATAAGCGGCAGCGATCGCGCAAGCTGGCTGTATCCCGCAATGGCCGAATGTCCCGTGACATCATCCCGGCAGAAGTCCGGGTGATCATTCGGCGGGAACGCGATGCACGCAAGTTAACCTGGCTGGAGATAGGACGCAGAACGGGGCTTGGCATGCGCGAGATTTATGCACGCAAGAGTCCGGCAAAAGGTGGATTTCGTCGTGCTGTTATTGATCGCCTGGCCGCTGCCTTGGAATCACGAGAACTGTCCGATCTTGCGAATTCGGATATTTACTGGGACAAGGTGGTTGAAATCCAGGAGTGCGGGCTTCAACCCACATACGATCTGCAGGTTGATGGCGACCATAATTTTCTGGCGAACAATCTGATCGTTCACAATTCGCACGCAGCCAGTTTCGCGCTGCTGGTCTATGACTCCGCGTGGCTGAAACACTACGAGCCGGCTGCTTTTACCTGTGCGCTGCTGAACAGTCAGCCCATGGGGTTCTATGCGCCGGCACAACTGGTGCAGGATGCGCGCCGTCATGGCGTGGAGGTACGGCCGGTCAGCGTGCTGCACAGTGACTGGGACTGCACGCTCGAACCGGCTGCGACTGAGGATGCCGGCGCGCAACCGGCGCTGCGGCTGGGCCTGCGCCTGGTGCGTTCGCTCACGCAGCAGGGCGCGCAGCGTGTGATGGCCGCACGGGCCACGCGCAACTTCAGCGGCGTGGCGGATCTGGCGCAGCGTGCCGCACTGGAGCGCCGGGATCTTGAGGCGCTGGCTGCGGCCGCAGCGCTCGCCTCGCTGAGCGGCAACCGTCATCTGGCCTTCTGGGAAGTCGCCGGTTTCGAGCGCGCGCTGCCGCTGGCCGCCGCCGATCCGCGGGTCTCGCTGGCGGATGAGGGACGGCCCCTGTTGGGGATGCCGACCGAAGCGCAGAACATCGTGGCGGATATGGCCGCGGTGGGACTGACCCTGGGACGTCATCCGGTGGCGCTGCTGCGCGAGCAGCTGCAGGCCGAAGGGCTGCACTGCATGGCGGAGCTGACCCAGCTGCCACATGGGCAATGGGCGCGCACCGCCGGACTGGTGCTGGTGCGGCAGCGGCCCGGCAGTGCGGGTGGGGTGACATTCATGACACTCGAGGATGAGACCGCGCAGCTGAACGTCATAGTTTGGAAGAACATTGCCGAGCGATTCCGCCGACCCTTGGTGGAGGCAGCGTTGCTGGAAGTGCAGGGCACACTGCAGCGTGAGGGGCAGGTGCTGCACCTCGTGGCGCGGCGTCTGATCGATCGCACGGCGCTCACGGGCCGGCTTAACTACCCGTCACGGGATTTTCACTGACGCGCGAGACTGCCTGCACTGAGGGGCGGGGCGCCCACGGTGATCAGCAGATTCTGTAACAGCTGGTCGTTATCCACGAGCGCCAGCCAGTACGACAAGCCACGGTCCTGCTGTGCCTCGAACACTTCGCACCGGCCCGCTTTGGGGTCGGCTGCCGCAATTGGGCTCCCACAATCGAAACCGGCGCCGGCGAAACCCACAAATCGCATGTGCTTCACGCTGCCCTGCGCCGCCAGCATTTCCAGCGGTGTAGGTGATGAATGGGAATGCTGCGGGTCTGATGTTCCTGCACCAGTGTGCGAAAGCGCGGCGGTGAGACGCTCGGCAAGCCGATGGACCAGATCATCCTGCCCCTGATGTGGCGCAAACAAAGCGCCGTTGGAACGCCGCGCGACAGCGACCTGCTCGGCGATGAGGGAGTCATACTGGATGAGGGATGTCGGCACCGGCATGCGCAGCAGGTCGAACTCCACGCGGGCCGTCGCCCAGGACTGCGCAGACTCGGCTGGATGGGCCGGTGCCGCGTAGCGAAATCGCTTCACGGCCGCGAGCGCCGACTGGTCAAGGCGCGGGAAGCCGCTGCTTCGAACCAGGCTGATCTGGCTGGGAATGCCGTGCGCGTCCACGAGCACCCGCATCGTGACGGTGCCCTGCTCATGGGCGCGCTGCGACGCCACCGAATAGACGGGCGGGACCTGGTGCACCACGATCGGCCCCGCACCTTCTCCTGCCCCTTCCGTGCGGCCGCTGGGTGAGCCGTCCGCCGCGACATCCTGCGTTCCGGAAGGCAATGCCGCACGCATCTCCGCAGGCTGCGGCGCCGGGAGTATGTCCACCGGGATGGCGATGTCCACATTGGGCGGGGTGTTCGCCAGCTGCACGGTCAGCTTGGTCAAGCGCGGCGCGATCGCCCGCCGGTCCGAATCCAGGTGCTGGCCACGCGGCAGGTCAAGGAGCTTGACCTCCATCGGCGCGAGTAATGGTAAGTCGGGGACCGCTGCCCGGTGCTGCGGCACGGTGAGCAGGACGAGGAAGGCAATATGGAATGCCACCGCGATGAGTGCGGCGGTGCCGCGCGCACGATAGTCACGGCGTCCGTCGCGTGCGGGCAGCCACCATGCCGCCGGAGCCATCGATGCGCCTCCTCATGTGACCTGCGTATAGTCTACTACAGCGACTGGAGAGCACGCGGGCTATGCGCACCCGCAGCGGTCCAAGATTGCGGATACTTGAGCCACCGCATCAAGGATGCCCGGCAGGATCGGCAGCGCGCTCAGGCAGCCGCGCCTTAGGTCCCGGAGACCAGTGCATGGCCAGAATGAGGTGGCGCACAGCGCAGGCGGCCCTGGGGATCTGCCTGCTCGCGTCACTTTGCAAATTCGTACATGCACAGGTCGAAGAAGTGCTGGTCACGGCACGCAGACACAACCAGGACGCGCAACTATGCGTGGACATCAGGCAGCCCGCCGCACAGCGTGTGGCCAGTTGCACGCAGGCCCTGCAGCAGCCGGTGATGGCTCAGTCCGAACTGGCTGGATACATGGATCAGTACAACCATGCGTTGCTCGGCAATGCGAAAATTGCACGTGATCCACGCGGCATTGCACGGGGGGGAATAACTTATCGGGCAATGCTCCTGGACTTGCGCGCCAATGCGCTGACTGTCGTGGGCGAGCGCGAGGCGGCAATCGTTGACTATAGTCATGCCCTCGAACTCAATCGCGGCGACTTGGTCGCATTCTGCAGTCGCTCGAACCTGATTCTGGACAAGAATCCCGACCGGTCGATTCGTATCGAATCGGGCCTTGATGAGGATGTCCGCCGAACCTAGGCCGAGGGCATAAAAACCCACGATGAAGGCGTCAGGTTTGAGCGTCACGGAGAGTTCGACCAGGCCATTGACGCTTACCGCCGCGCTGTACGTTTGCTGCCGTCATTTGCACGAGCCCACGTTGATCTGGGCCGGCTGCTCAAGGGCGTAGACCCAAGCGCGTCGTTGCAGGAACTCGGCGACGCGATTCAGCTCGACCCATGGATCCCGGATGCTGCCGCGTTCAAGGTGCGTGCGACCTTGAATCTGTCCTTGGGCCAGCTCGAACCGGCGCTCGAGGACCTCAACCAGGTCATTGCCCGTGATGACCAGGACGGCGCCGCTTATCTCAACCGCGGCTTCGTCAAGGAGAAGCAGGGAAGTCTGCAAGGTGCTCTCTTGGACTACAGCCGCAGCATCGCGATTGCCCCCTCGGCGAGCGCATATTTCAACCGGGCCGGTGTCTACGCACAGATGGACGAACCGGACAAGGCAGTGCTGGATTTCAGTGCGGGGCTGGCGATTGATCCGAAGAACGTGGCGGCACGAATGGGCAGGGCTGACCTGAACCATGCGGCCGGGCGCTATCCTGACAGTCGCGATGACTACACACGGCTGATTGCCGCGCAGCCGAAGAATGCCGACTTGTTTTTCAAGCGCGGCAACGTGTACTTCGACATGGGGGACTTTGCCGCGGCATTCCGCGACTATTCGGTGAGCCTCGTGCTCGATCCGAATCAGCCGGATGTGCTCTACAATCGGGCCGTCGCATCCGAGCGTATGGGGTCCGTCAAGGATGCCGAGAACGATCGGCGCCGAGCGCGTGCGCTGACGGCTTTGCCCCAGTGACGAACGGGTCAGCGCATGCCGAGCATGTGAAACACCACGAACAGTCCCGCGCCAAATGTCGCAGCTCCCAGGATCACGCACACCGGCAGCGTCAGTACCCAGGCCAGAATGATGTTGCGCACGGTGTCGCCCTGGATGCCTGATTTGTTGGCGACCATCGTGCCGGCGATTCCGGATGAGAGAATATGCGTGGTGCTGACCGGCAGGCCCAGCGCGTCGGCGGCCTCAATCGTGCCCCAGGCAACCAGCTCCGCGCAGGCGCCCTGCGCATAGGTCAGGTGGGCCTTGCCGATCTTTTCACCGACGGTGACGACGATGCGCTTCCAGCCGATCATGGTGCCGAGACCCAGCGCCAGGGCCACCGCGATCTTGATCCATATCGGGATGAAGTTTGTCAGATTCTTCAGCGACTTCTGATACTTGTCGGCCGCGCCGGCGTCTAAACCGGTCGGCACCTGTTTGATCTTTGCCAGGCGCGCGAGTGACTCGGCGACCAGGTACACATCCAGGCGCAACGCAACCCGATCCCCTCTGGCTATATTGTGCAGGTCGGTAATGCCATTCATGCGCGCCAGTACCGCATCATTGGCTTCGTTCACGGCGGGAAGCGTATCCGCATCCGGCTTGCTGGTGCGCAGGAAAGTGGTCAGCGTGTGATGCGCTTCAATGGAAGAGGGCACCTTTGCGGTGGCGGGTACGATCTGGTGCAGCTGGGTGGAAATCTGCGTGGCGGCGCCGTGGATTTTCAGCAGCGCGTCTGGCGAGGTCGACATGTCCAAGGCGAACGCGGCGGGTACCACGCCCACGAGGATCAGCACCATCAGCCCCATGCCCTTCTGGCCGTCATTCGAGCCGTGGGCATAGGACACGCCGGTGCAGGTGAGAATCAGCAGTGCCCGCACCCACAGAGGCGGTGTGGAGCCGGGTTCGGGCGACTTGAACAGTTCGACGCGCTTGGCCAGTACGACGCGCAGGATCATCAGGAGCGCGCCGGCCAGCACGAAGCCCATGATGGGCGAGACGATCAATGCCTTGAAGGTGTCCTGGACCTTGGCCCAGTTCACCCCTTCGCCGAAGGCCTCATTGGGGCTGATCAGGGAGTTCATCAGGCCGACCCCCACGATGGCGCCGATCAGGGTGTGGGAGCTGGAGGCGGGCAGGCCCAGGTACCAGGTGCCCACGTTCCAGATGATGGCCGAGAGCAGCAGGGCGAAGACCATGGCGAAGCCGGCGCCGGACCCGACATTGATCACCAGCTCGACCGGCAGCAACGCGACGATGCTGAATGCGACGGCACCGGTGGAGGCCAGCACGCCGATGAGATTCCAGGAGCCGGACCATACCACCGCGTAATTGGGTTTCAGTGCCCCCGTATAGATGACAGTCGCAACGGCATTGGCAGTGTCATGAAAGCCGTTGACGAACTCAAAGCTCAAAGCCAGCAGCAGCGCGAGGCCAAGAAGAATAGCGGTAGGTACATCGATCCCGAGGCTTGCCAGCACGTGCGCTCCCCAAATACACGATCGCCAGATAGGCGGCGGAGCACAAGCCTAGGGTCGTCACATGACTGTCATGTGACAACCCTGGGCGGCAGCGGCAAGATCGGCGGTTCAACGATAGGGGCCGTAGTAGGGGCCGTAATAGGGGCCGTAGTGATAGCCGACACCCACCCCCACCACCGGGACTGCCGGTGCGACCACCAGCCCATGGCGCGTCGGAACGGCCACGCACCCGGCCAGCAGCCCCATTGAGGCAACAATCAGCGCCGTGATGACAGTCTTCATAGCCCAAGGCCCTCCGTAGTTTGAACACTTACCCCCGACAACGCGGTGGGGGCCGGGTCGGAGGACTTAGGTTACGGGGACTTAATTGACCAAAAGACCCTGAATTTATTGAATATTCAGCGCCACGCCGCTGGCATTGCCGGCACTCATATCGATGGTCGTGGCAGAGGGCGTACGGGTGAGCGTCCCGAGCGGATTGGCCGAGTTCCACGCCCAGATTTCGGCGTTGTACACGCCGGCGGCATACACGGAGTCCGTCGTGCCACCCGGGGCAATGGCCGTCAAGGTCAGGGTACTTTGTGACTGGCCCAGGTAACTATTCAGGGGGGCCGCGGCGACCAATACCCCGTGATAGGTCAGCAACAGCTCGGCGCCGTCATAGGTGCCGGGGCTGGCGAGACTGACGGTTCCCGCGATGGTGTTGGCCGCGCTGCCGGTGGGCAGCGCCGGTGCGGTCATCGTGAACAATGCCGTGCTCGTGGTATCGCCCGGCGAAGTGACCGTGGTGCCGAGCGTTGCCGTCCCGTAGGCCGAGTTGATGGCAGCGATGGAATAGGTGGCGGCACCTTGACTGGGGTTGACGTTCGCCAGGGCGATGGTGCCTGCGCTGACGTAGCTGCCGTATTGCAGGCCACCTGCGGAAAGGGTCTGGTCCGTGGCAAAGACGCCGCTGATCGGATCAATGGCTCGGGTTTCCACCAGATAGGGCACCTCCCCGGACAATGGCAGCGTCTGGTAGAAGCCCACCAGTGAGCTGGTCGGCGCGGCGGGGGAGCTGGTGTTGAAATTGACCAGGAACGCAGTCGCTGCGGTCAGCGTCAACGTGCCCAACTGGGCTGTCGCGGTGCCGGGGGCACCGGCGGCCACGGGTACGGACTTGATGATCACGGTCTCGATATTCGGGCCGTGGATGACCAGGTCGTAGTCGCTGGGCGCACCCGAGGCGGCGGACAGCGGGTACAGGGTAAAGCTGCCGCTGGCATTGACGCTCGTGGTCTTCACGATGACGTGCCGGGTGCCGTCGCCGCTGAGCGTTTCGGCGGACACTTGCACATCCGGCAATCCCGCCGTGGTCAGGGTCGACACCCCCGCGAGGGAAACCGCGCCCTGAATGGACCCGGAATACTTCACGTCATAGCTCAGCGGATGTGGATTGAGGGCAAAAGCGGGCTGTCCGCTCAAGGATATCGGCAGCAGGTCGCGGCTGGCATCAAAGTCGATGACCGCCGCGGTGGTCGTCACCGCAGGCGATGCGGTCGTTGAGCTGGAGACCGTGGCGGGACTGGAACTGGTGGTGATGGGCGCGGCAGTGGAGACAGTGCTCGTGCTCGTCGTCGTACTCGGACTTGAAAGGCTGCCGACCGCACTGGCTATGCCGGTTGCTGCGCCGACCACCGTGAGACTGGTACTGATGTTGATTCCCTGGGCCGCGTTCAAGATCGCCAGGGGCACGGTGTGTGCCACGCTGCTGGTATCGACATAATCAACCTCATCGTTCGAGGCCGCGCCAGCGGTTTGGGCGGAGGTGGTCAATGCGTCCGTCGAATCGGCCAGCACCAAAATGACCTGAGCATAGGTGCCGGCAGTGAGTTTCAGTTCGCTGGCGAACTGGTTCAGGATGCCGTTGTTGAGCGTGACCAGGTCCACCGTCACCGGTGTCGTCAGGGTGAACTTCTGCCAGGAGCTATCCGTGGAAGCCGCCGTCGCGCTGGTGTTGAACCAGATCTGATTGATGGTCAAGAAGACATGGGTGAACTGCGCGGGAGTGCTGCCGGTGGCCGAAACATTCGTGCGCGACTGGCAACCCGCCAGCAGCGCGGTGCCCAGCAGCAACGCCAGTACCGGCAGGGAGCGCCGCTGCCGCTGGCTCAGGCCCCTGGCGGCCGACATGTTGGACATTGCGTTTCCCTGTAACGGATTGTCGCCGGACCTCGAAGCGAACCGCGGCCACCATTGCCTTAACGGTGCAGATTCAGACCCGTTGACCCGCTGCGGGGTTCGAACCTTGACGCAATTTCACCTGCAGATGCAGGTTCAGTGCCGACGCTTGCGACCGGACTTGCGGGTGCCGTCGCCGATATCGTAGTCGGCGAAGTCGCTGGTGAGCTCCGCGGTGAGTTTTTCCTCCCGCAGCCGCTCCAGGCGGCGCCACGGCGGCTCGCCACTTTTCTGGGCGCGTTTCTTGGCGAGGTCCAGGTCCTTGTTCACCTGGTCCAGGTCGACGTCGGCCTCCTCGACGGCCGGCTCGTCGTTTTCCTCGCCCTCAAATTCCTCGGATTCGGCTTTTTCGCTCATGGCCCGTCAACCATGCAGTGACTCGCTATGTCGATTCTGGCGAAGTCGTATTACAGGATCAACTCATCCAGGATAAGTAATCAATGAATCAGCTGGTTCATCTCGAAAATGGGCAGGAGCATTGCAAAAACGATGCCCATTACAAACAGGCCCATGAGCACGATCAGCCCGGGTCCCAGCAGACCGATAATGGCCGTCAGCAGTCCGTCGAGCTCGCGTTCCTGACTGATGGCCGCACGTTCGAGCATGTTTTCCAGCTCCCCGCTGGACTCACCGCTCTGGATCAGATGGATGGTCATGGGCGGAAACAGCTTGCTGATGGCGAGCGAGCGGCCAATCGAGGCCCCCTCGCGCACGCGCAACGATGCCTCGGCGACGGCATCGCGCATCGGCAGGTTGGTGACCACCTCCCCGGATATGCGCAGGGCATCCAGCACCGGGACGGTCGCACCCGTGAGGATGCTCAGCGTGCGGGTGAAGCGGGCGGTGTTGAACCCGCGTACCAGTCTGCCGATCAGTGGTATTCGCAGCTGCAGCAGGTGAAAGCGGCGCTTGGGGCCGGGTTTGGCCAACCAGCGCATCAGCGCAATGAACCCGACGATGGCGATGATCAGAATATAGATGCCGCGCACGCGCAGGAAGTCACTGAAGCTGATCAGCATCCGGGTCATGATGGGCAATTGGGCGTGGCTGGCGGTGAAGACGTTCACGACCTTGGGGACCACGTAGACCATCAGTCCGGCCACGATCACTACGCACATCACGCTCAGCGCGATCGGATACAGCATCGCACCCATGACCTTCTGGCGCATTTCCTCGCGATTCTCGGTGTAATCGGCCAGTCGTTCCAGAACCGTATCGAGATGCCCGGCCTGCTCGCCTGCCGATACCGTCGAGCGATAGATCTCCGGGAAGACGCGCGGGAAATCCGCAAAGCCATCGGCGAGGGTGTGGCCCTCCATGACTTTGGCGCGCACGCCAAGCACGATGCTCTGCATGCGCTCCTTTTCGGTCTGTTGCGAGACTGCCAGCAGGGATTCCTCCAGCGGCAATCCCGCCTTCACGAGGGTGGCCAGCTGGCGGGTGAACAGCGCCAGATGCGTGGCCGAAACGCGCCGCGCCAGAGAAAAACTGCGCTTCTGCGACTTTTCCTGCTCGGACACCGCATTCACGGTGACCGGGAGCAACTGGCGCTCGCGCAGCAGCTGGCGCACATGGCGGGCCGTATCGCCTTCGAGGATGCCGCGACTTTCGCGCCCGCCGGGGTCGACTGCGGTGTATTCGAATGCGCCCATGGTGCAGCTAGTCCTCGCGCGTGACGCGCAGGATTTCCTCCAGCGTTGTCTCCCCGCGCAGCACCCGGGCACGGCCGTCATCGCGGATGGAGGGGGTCAGGGTCCGGGCGTGGCGCTCCAGGTCCTGTTCCGCGGCGCCGTCGTGAATCATGGTGCGCATGTGGTCATCTACCATCACCAGTTCGTAGATGCCGCTGCGGCCGCGATAACCGTTCTGGCCGTTTCCCGGTCGATACAGCGTCGCCGGCGGCGCGTCGCTCTTGAGATTCAACAGCCGCCGTTCGTAATCGCCAGCCGTGAACTCCTGTCGGTTATCCGGATTGAGCACCCGCACCAGGCGCTGTGCCACCACGCCGATGAGGCTGGAGGACAGCAGGAACGGTTCAATGCCCATGTCCCGCAGGCGGGTCACGGCGCCCACGGCCGTATTGGTGTGCAGCGTGGAGAGGACCAGGTGACCGGTGAGACTGGCCTGCACGGCGATCTGCGCCGTCTCGAGGTCACGGATTTCGCCGATCATCACCACGTCGGGGTCCTGACGCAGGATGGCACGCAAGCCGCGCGCGAAGGTCATTTCGACCTTGGTGTTGACCTGGGTCTGACCGATGCCATCGATGTAGTACTCGATGGGGTCCTCGACCGTCATGATGTTGCGGGAGTTGTCGTTGAGGCGCTCCAGCGCCGCGTACAGGGTGGTCGTCTTGCCGGAGCCGGTCGGACCCGTCACGAGCAGGATGCCGTGCGGCTTGTGGATGAGTTCATCGATTTGCTGCCCGGTGGTCGGGTCCATCCCCAAGGCGCTCAAGTCCAACCGGCCGGCCTGCTTGTCCAGGATACGCAGCACGACGCGCTCGCCGTGTCCGCTCGGGATGGTGGACACGCGCACATCGACCGCGCGTCCGGCGACCCGCAGGCTGATGCGGCCATCCTGGGGCAGGCGTTTCTCGGCAATGTCCAGCTTGGACATGACCTTGACCCGAGAGACTACCAAGGGGGCCACCGCGCGCTTGGATTGCAGCACCTCGCGCAGCACGCCGTCGACGCGGAAGCGCACGACCAGCCGGTTCTCAAACGGCTCGATGTGGATGTCGGAGGCGTTTTCCTTCACCGCCTGGGTGAGTACGGCATTGATCAGCCGGATGATCGGCGCATCGTCGTCGGCCTCCAGCAGGTCGGTCTGCTCCGGCAGTACCTGCGCCAGATGCGTCAGGTCCTCGGTATCCTCAAAGCCGCCGACGGCGTCCATGGCATTGGCGCCGGTCTCGTAGGCCTGCTGCAACACTTTGTCGAAGGTGGCTTCATCGACCCGATCGATGCGCAGCGGCAGGCGCAGATAGCGTCGCACCTCGGCCAGGGCCAGCGGCGAGGCCCCACTGCGCACCGTGCATTGCGCGACCCCATCCGTGATCGCCCCGACCAGCACTCCGTGCCGCTTGGCGAAGGCAAACGAGACACGCTTATCCCCAGCGGCAGGCGCGGCGGCGATGGCAGGTGCGGCGTTCATTTCGGGGCCTGGGGTGCGGAGCTGGCCGCCGGCAGGGGCGGCGCCGCGCTCGGACGGGCCGCGGCCGCATCGGCGGCGCGCGCCGCGGCATCGGCATCCTCTTGCGCCTTGACGGCCGCGCGGGCACGGTCCGCGTCGCTGATCACCGCGGGCGGGGTCGAGCCGGCGGGCGGCGGGGGTGGGATCGGGGGCAGGACCGGGGATTTCACACCGGGGAGCAGCGGCACCGAGAAGGCGGCTTCACCGGCACCGACCTGGCGCTGCTCCTCGCGGATGAAGTTGTACTTGGAGTTGGTCTCGAGCGACATGTCCGTTGCGTCGTGCATGATCTGCGGCCGGATGAAGATCATCAGGTTCTTCTTCGTCAGGGTCGCCGAGTGATCCTTGAACAGCTCGCCGATCAACGGGATGCTGCCGAGCAAGGGCACGCGCGTCTCGGAATGGTCGTATTCATTGCTGATCAGGCCGCCGATCACGATGATGCCACCATCCTCGATCAGCACATTGCTGGTGATTTCGCGCTTGCTGGTCGTGATGTCCACGGCGCCAGCGGGACTGGGGATCACGCTGGAACTCTCGATGTCGATCTTCAGCACGATCGCATCGCCCTGGTTGATCTTCGGCGTCACCTTCAAAATGGTGCCGACCTCTTCGCGCTGGATGGTCTGGAACGGGCTGACCGCGCCGCCGGAAGTGCCGGTGTTCGTGTACTGACCGGTGACAAAGGGCACCTCGTCAGCAGCCTTCATGACGGCTTCCTGGTTGTCATTGGTCAGCACCGAGGGGGTGGCGATGACATTGCTGTCCGTGTCGCTGCGAATGGCGCGCAACATGGCGGCAAAGCTGATGCCGCTTTTCGCAACGCGCCCCAAGGCCACCGTCGTGCCGTTCTCCAACGCGGAGCTGATGCTGGTTGGATTGACGACGGCGTTGGCCAGATCCACCAGGCTGGCCCCGCCGACCGGCGTGAGAAAGGTCGCACCGGGAATGGTGGTGCCGTTGCTTTCCGACCAGGTTGCCCAGTTCACGCCCAGCTCGGATGACTTGGCCAGGTCGACGTCAACGATGATGGCTTCCACCAGCACCTGGGCGCGGCGGATGTCGAGCTTGTCGATGATGTCACTGATCTGGCGCCGCACCTTCGGGGGGGCCGTGATCACCAGCGCATTGTTGTCCGCGTCCGCCCAGATGATCGAGTTCTTGCTCTCCTGCGCCAGGGGCGTGGCGCCCGCCCCCGAGCCACCGGCGCCGGCGGCCGCTGCGGCCACGCCCGATATCTGTTCCTTGAGTTCCTTCTCCATCTTTGTGGCATCGGCATAGTGCAGGTAGCGCACCTCGGTTTCCCCGCCGCCCTGCTGGGGCGAATCCAGGTGGGCGATCAGCGCCCGTGCCCGCAGCCTGCCGGAGGGTTCACCACTGATCAGCACACTGTTGGAGCGGTCATCGGCGACGAATTTAGTGGGCTGAACGCCCGGGTCCTGCTGTCCCTGGCCCTGGGTCAGGCTGGTCAGCACCCGCACGACCTCGGTGGCCGAGGCATTCTGCATCGGAATCACTTCGACGTCGGCATCGCCCACCTTGTCGATGGCGGAGATGATTTTCATCACCCGGGACACGTTGGCGGCGTGATCGGAAATGATGATCATGTTGGTCGGGCTGTAGGCATTGATCTGACCGGTGGTGGGCACGAGCGGCCGCAGCACCGTGACCAGCTGTACGGCGCTGACATTCTTCACCGGAATGACCTGCGTGACGATTTCATCGGACGTCGCACTGACATGATCCTCCAGGTCGTGGCTGCCCGGATAGAAGCGCTGGTTGGCGTCCGGAATAATCTTTATCGTCCCGCCGGCACCCGGCACGGCGATGAACTGGTGCACCTGAAGAATGGACTGGAAGGTCTCGTAGAACGTCGCCGCATCGACCGGCGTCGACGAAATCATCGTCACCTGCGCGCGCACCCGCGGATCGACGATGAAAGTCTTGTGGGTGGCCATGGACACCGCGTCGGCGATCTGGCCGATGTCGGCGTCCCTGAAGTTCAGGGTGTAGCGGGGCTCGTCGCCGCTCTTGCGCGGCGCAACGCTGCCGGGTGCCGAAGCGCCCTGGGCGAGCGCGAGACTCGGGCCGGCCAGGGGCGCACTCGCAAGCAGCAACACGGCGAATATGATCCTACGTCGGGATGCGCCGGGCCTGCAAAAATCAGAAGCTGTCATCAAGTAAATTCCTTGGAGCTTGAGGCGCCGCGCGCGGCCTAGTGGCTGGAGGGCCGCTGCGGAGCGCCGGGTCCGGCAGGAGGCTGGTCGGGCTGTGGCGCGGCATTCGGCTCTGACGCGGCGCTGCCGGCAGCGCTCTGGTCAGCGCTGCTGGCACTGATCTGCTCGGCCTGGGTGGCGATCTGCGACATATTCAGAGTGATATCTTGCTGCTGGCCGTTGCGCATTACCGTGACGTGTGCCTGATCCGAGTTGCCCAGGCTGCTGAAAATGTCATTTCCGCGCGTGGGATCATCCAACGCGGTGCCATTGACGGATAGGACCAGGTCGCCATTTCGCAGCCCGAGGGCGGCAAATGCCCGCGCGTTGCGACCCGGATAGACCCGGTAACCGCGCAGTTTGCCCTCGGCAAAGACCGGCTGCGGCCTTAGGACATCGGAAATAAGGCTGGGTTCATTGGAAATGACGCGCTGCATGCGGTCCAACGCCGAGGGACCCGCCGGCCGTAATGCCGCTGCGCCGCCGCCGCCCGTGAACTTGTTCGGCAACAGCAATGCCTCGATGATGCCATTGCGGTCCAGCAGCACCCTGTCGGGGTAGATGGCATGGACCTGCGCATTGCCCGGCACCCGCTCGCCCACCGGGTAGACCTTGGCATTGGTCGGCGTGGTACCGATGATGGCCAGCCCGTTCTTGGGATCCGTGCTGGCCATGATGCCGGTGAGGACCAGCGGCATATTGGTCGGCGGCGCGTTCGCATCGGTCACCGGCGGGGGCGCCGGCGGAGCGCCAAACAGGTGCCCATTGCTCAACGCGCTCAGGTCGAGCGGGGGATGTGCGGCATTGACGGTCGCAACCGGGTTGTGGGGCAGCTGACCGGCACCACTGCCGGCAAGGTGTGTGACAATCACGGCGGCCTGGATACCCAGGGCAGCGGCCAGGGCCCACACGGCCAGTTGTGGCGCGCGGGCGGCCAGCCGGGTACCGGAGGCCGGCAGGCCTGCTCCCTCAAGCCACGAAATAGTGCTCATAGTCGAACTCGCCTCTCAGGCGTTAAGGTCACCGCGGACGGGGTGATCATCCTTCAAGTGCCATTGTGGCAGGTCCGGCAATCATAATGGGGCTTCGCTTTTGCTCTCAAGCAATTGTTTTCCAATTGGTTTCACTGTGTCCGTTTGCCGACAGTATTGAGGCCTTGTGCTGGGGTTTTGGGAACCATATAAAGAGGGGATGTCCGATCCGTTTCCCGCCCGCCAGGATGGCGGTGTCGCCGTCGAAGAGGCGCGACCCCAGGTCAAGCAACCGCCTCTCTACCAGGTGGTCTTACTCAATGATGATTACACCCCGATGGAATTTGTCGTCGAGGTGCTCGAAAAGTTCTTCGGCCTTAACCGGCCGACCGCTACGCGGATCATGCTCGAGGTGCATACCAAGGGTAAGGGCGTGTGTGGGGTATTTACCTTCGAGATCGCAGAAACTAAGGTGGCAGAGGTGACTGGCTATGCCCGGGATCATCAGCATCCACTGATGTGCACTCTTGAAGAGGCCTAAGGAATCACAACTTGCTTAACCCGAACGGGTTGCAGAAGGCGAAGTTAACGTGCTGTCCAACGAGCTTGAATACTGTCTGAATGATGCGTTCCACCAGGCACGGGAGGCTCGCCATGAGTATCTGACCGTTGAACACCTGTTGCTGGCGATCCTCGATACGCCGAAAGTCCGCGAGATTCTCAAGGCCTGCGGCGCGGACCTCGTGAAGCTCAAGCAGGAACTCAAGGACCACCTGGAGCAGTCGACTCCGAAGCTGGAAGAGACCGAGGAGAGCGAAGTGCAACCGACGCTGGGATTTCAGCGGGTGCTGCAGCGCGCGGTGTTCCACGTGCAGTCCAGCGGCAAGAAGGAAGTGGGCGTCGGCAATGTGCTGGTCGCGATTTTCAGCGAAAAGCAAAGTCACGCGGTGTACTTGCTGAACCGCCAGAATGTCTCGCGCCTGGATGTCGTCAACTACCTCTCGCACGGTCTGTCGAAGATCGCCGAGGAGAAGACCGACAAGGAGGAGAGCAGTTCGGACGGGGACCGCGACGCCGAAGGTGGTGGCAGCGCGCTGGAGAAGTATGCGGCCAACCTCAATCGTATGGCCCAGGAAGGGCGCATCGATCCGTTGATCGGCCGCAAGCTTGAGATCGAACGCACCATCGAGATCCTGTGCCGGCGCCGCAAGAACAATCCGCTGTACGTCGGCGAAGCCGGAGTCGGCAAGACGGCCATCGCCGAAGGCCTCGCGCGCCTCATCGTCGAGGGGAAGGTTCCCGAGGTGCTCTCGGATTGCACCATCTATTCCCTGGACATGGGCTCACTGATTGCGGGCACCAAGTATCGCGGTGACTTCGAGAAGCGCCTCAAAGGCGTGATCTCGGAATTGAAGAAGATTCCCGGTGCGATTCTCTTTATCGATGAGATCCATACCGTGATCGGCGCCGGCGCCGCCTCCGGGGGCGTGATGGATGCCTCAAACCTGATCAAACCGGTACTCACCAATGGCGAGTTGCGCTGCATCGGCTCGACCACCTATCAGGAATATCGCGGAATCTTTGAGAAGGATCACGCGCTGGCGCGTCGGTTCCAGAAGATTGACGTCGTCGAACCCACGGTGTCGGAAACCATCGAGATCCTGCAGGGCCTGAAGCCGCGCTTCGAGGAGCATCACTCGATCAAGTACGCGGATGACGCGCTGGTTGCCGCCGCGGAACTGGCGGCGCGCCATATCAATGACCGGCATATGCCGGACAAGGCCATCGACGTAGTCGACGAGGCTGGTGCGCGCCTGCGCCTGAAGCCCGTCGGCGAGCGCGAATCCACCGTTGAAGTACGGCACATCGAGGATGTGGTGGCGCGTATCGCGCGCATTCCGGCCAAGAGCGTCTCCTCCTCGGACCGGGAGGTGCTCAAGACGCTCGAGCGAAATCTGAAACTTGTGATCTTCGGTCAGGACAAGGCCATCGAAGCGCTGTCATCGTCGATCAAGATGGCTCGCTCCGGGCTCGGTGATCAGCGCAAGCCGGTCGGCAGCTTCCTGTTCGCCGGTCCCACCGGCGTCGGCAAGACCGAGGTGACCCGTCAGCTCGCCATTGCGATGGGCATCGAGTTCATCCGCTTCGACATGTCCGAGTACATGGAGCGGCACACGGTCTCGCGCCTGATCGGCGCGCCTCCCGGCTATGTCGGATTCGACCAGGGGGGGTTGCTGACCGAGGCGATCGCCAAGCATCCGCACTGCGTGCTGTTGCTGGATGAGATCGAGAAGGCCCATCCGGATGTATTCAATCTGCTGCTGCAGGTCATGGATCACGGCACCCTGACGGATAACAATGGGCGCAAGGCGGACTTTCGCCACGTGATCATTGTGATGACGACCAATGCCGGAGCGCAGGAAATGAACCGGCCCTCCATTGGCTTCACGCACGCGGATCATGCCACCGACGGCATGGAGGCGGTCCGGCGGCTATTCTCCCCGGAGTTCCGCAACCGCATCGACGCCATCATCCAGTTCGCGGCCCTCGATGCGACGACCATCGAACGGGTGGTGGACAAGCTGATTGTCGAAATCGAGGCGCAGCTGGAACAGAAGGGTGTGAACCTGACGCTGGATGATGCCGCGCGACGCTGGATTGCGATCAAGGGTTACGACCCGAAGATGGGCGCACGCCCCATGGCGCGGGTGATCCAGGAGTTCATCAAGCGCCCGCTGGCCGAAGAGCTGCTGTTCGGGCGGCTCGTGGGGGGTGGCAATGTGCGCGTGACGGTGGCCGAGGACGAGGCAAAGCTCGCCCTGGACGTGCAGCCCTCACAGCAGGTGGTGCCGGCCTGATGCCCTAACGGCCGCGGTAGATAATGCGACCCTTGGACAGGTCGTAGGGAGTCATTTCGACCGTAACCGCATCTCCGGTGAGGATGCGGATGTAATTCTTGCGCATTTTGCCCGAAATATGAGCAGTCACGACGTGACCGTTCTTGAGCTTCACGCGGAAGGTGGTATTGGGCAAAGTCTCGACGACCTCACCCTCCATTTGAATCGCATCTTCTTTAGACATTGGGGCGCGGATATTGCACAAACCCCGCCCCCATTGCAATGTGCTCGCGTAGCAGGCCCTGGAACTGAGCCCGGGAGATGAGCCGGCTACCCATGCTTTGCAGGTGCCGCGAGGGCAATTGGCAGTCGATGACCACCACGCCCTCGGATTGGCAATACTCGACCAGACGGGCCAGGGCGGCCTTCGAGGCGTCACGCTCGACACTGAACATCGATTCGCCGAAGAAGACATTCCCCAAGCGGATGCCATAAAGGCCACCGACCAGGGTGTCATTCAGCCAGGTCTCGAAGCTGTGCGCATGGCCGAGCTCGTGCAGTTCCAGATAGGCGGCGCGCATTTCGGGCAATAACCAGGTTCCGGGGCTTCGCGCGCGCGGTGCCGCGCAACCCTCGATCACGGCGGTGAAGCTGTGGTTGATCCGTGACTGGAAGCCGCGATTGCGCAGCGTCTTGGCGAGGCTGCGCGTCAGCCGGAATTCATGGGGTAGCAACACGGCGCGCGGATCAGGCGACCACCATAGGACCGGTTGGCCTGCCGAATACCAGGGAAAGATCCCGCGGCGGTAGGCGGCGAGCAGCCGCGCCGTGGACAGGTCCCCGCCGGCCGCCAGCAGGCCCGCCGGATCATCCAGCGCCCGCTCCGCCGGCGGAAAGTGATCCGGAGGATCCGCCGGGGACAGCCAGGTGATCGTCTTCATGTCCCGCGGCGGTACGGTACGTGCTCGCCGACCTGGGTCGCGTAGGCATCCACCGCTGCGCCTTCGCGCACCAGGTAGTCGCGGACGGCGGCGCGGAAGCGCCGGTCACCGATGTAGTGCGCCGACCAGGTGAGGGTCGGGGCGAAACCCCGGGCGACCTTGTGTTCGCCCTGCGTGCCCGGTTCGAAGCGGCGGATGCCGCGCTCGATGCAGAACTCGATTCCCTGGTGGTAGCAGGTTTCGAAGTGCAGGCTGTGGTGCTCTTCGGCCGCTCCCCAATAGCGTCCATACAACGCCTCCTGGCACCAGAAAAACACCGCGGCGGCCACGGGTTTGGACTGGTGCATGGCGATCTTGAACATCAGCGCCGCGCCCAGGGTGCGCGAAATTTCGCTGAAGAATTCCCGTGACAGGTACGGCTCATGGCCGTGGCGCAGGAAGGTGGTGCGGTGAAAGCGGTAGACCGTATCGAGCAGGGCCTCGCCGATATCGGACCCAAAGCGGGTTTCGAAATGGATGCCCGCCTCCTGCACCCGCCGCCGTTCGCGGCGCGCTTTCTTGCGCTTCTCGGCCGTAAACGTCGCCAGATACGAATCGAAGTCGGAGAAGTTCTGGTTCGTCCAGTGAAACTGGCAGTCGCGACGCAGCAGCCATCCGCAATCCTCGAACGCCGCGCGCGCCGGTTCGTCGAAGAAGAGGGTATGTGCCGAGGACAGGCGCTGCTCGGCGACGAACTCCTCGATGGCCTTGGTCAGCCGGCGGCGTACCAGCTGGCCGTCCAGGCCCGCCCGCACCAGCAAGCGTGCGCCGGTGGCCGGGGTGAAGGGCACGCATACGGACAGCTTCGGGTAGTACGAGCGGCCGAAGTGCGCATAGGCCTCGGCCCAGGAGAAATCGAAGACAAACTCCCCGTAGGAATGGGTCTTGATATAGGCGGGGGCGGCGGCGGCCAGCCCGGCATCATCGTGCAAGGTGATGTGGGCAGGGGTCCAGCCGGTGCGCGAGCCCACACACCCCGTGTGCTCGAGCGCCGCGAGGAACTCGTGGCGCAGAAAGGGCACATCGGTGCCCTCCAGCGCGTTCCAGGCTTGGCTGTCCAGTTGATCGATATGGGTGTGCTGGCGGGCGAGCATGGTCTCCTTGTGCGCTAGTGGCTTTCCAGGAAGCGATCCGCGTCCAGCGCCGCCATGCATCCGGAGCCAGCCGAGGTGATGGCCTGCCGGTACACATGGTCGGCGACGTCGCCCGCCGCAAAGACCCCGGCGATGCTGGTCGCAGTGGCGTTGCCGGCGGAACCGCCGGTCACCTGGATGTAGCCGTCCCGCATGTCCAGCTGGCCGGCAAAAATCTCGGTATTGGGCGAATGTCCGATGGCAATGAACACGCCGGTGACCGGGATCACCTTGTGATCCTTCGTGGCCGTGCCGCGGAGCTTGAGGCCATTGACCCCCTGGCCGTCGTCCAGCACTTCCTCGACTGCATGATTCCAAAGGATGCTGATTTTGCCGGCGCGCTCCTGGGCAAACAGCCGGTCCTGCATGATCCTTTCGGCGCGCAGCTTGTCGCGGCGGTGGACCAGCGTCACATGCTCGGTAATGTGCGACAAGTACAGGGCCTCCTCGACCGCGGTGTTGCCGCCACCGACGACCGCGACCCGCTGGCCGCGGAAGAAGAAGCCATCGCAGGTGGCGCAGGCGGACACCCCGCGACCCCGGTTGCGCTCCTCGGAAGGCAGCCCCAGGTACTTGGCCGTCGCCCCCGTGGCGATAATGAGCGCTTCGCAGGTGTACTGGGTCGAATCGCCCTGCAGCCGGATCGGCCGCTCGTTCAGGTGCGCCTGGTGGACATGGTCATTGACGATCTCGGTGGCAAAGCGCTCGGCATGGCGGCGCATGCGCTCCATCAGGGCCGGACCCTGCAGGCCCTCGACATCCCCTGGCCAGTTGTCCACCTCGGTCGTGGTCATCAGCTGCCCGCCCTGTTCGACTCCGGTGATCAGCAGGGGCGCCCGATTGGCGCGGGCGGCGTAAACCGCGGCGCTGTAGCCGGCGGGACCCGAGCCCAGAATGATCAGACGGCTGTGCCGTGTAGTCGACATGTATAATCGTCCTTTGACCTACGCCCTTAAGATACTAGCGCGTCGCTTGTTGCCTGGGTCTCAGGACTCATAAAATCAAGCGTCTACGCAATCGTCACCCATCCAAGGATACATTTTGGCCGAAACCACCGTGCATGCTCGGGGCGCCAATCGCTTTTCAGCCGCGGTCAGCCGCGGTCTGCGGGAGAGCGCGGTCATCGCACTGGCGGTCGCGGGCCTGGTGCTGCTGGTGGCCTTGGGCACCTACAACACCAATGACCCGGGGTGGTCCAAGGTCACCGACTCGATCACGATCCACAACCGTATTGGCCCGGTCGGCGCGTGGTTCGCCGATCTGCTGTTCTATATTTTCGGGCGCCCGGCCTTCCTGTTCCCGGTGATGATCGGTCTGGTCACCTGGAAGTTGTTTCGCAGCGGCCGCCAGGCCGAACAACCCTCGCGGGCCAATACCGCGGTGCGCGTGGCCGGATTCGTGCTGCTCGTGGTCGCCAGCTGTGGCCTGGCGACCCTGCACTGGTCGGATGCGGGCATGCCGCATTCGGCCGGGGGTGCCATTGGCGACACGGTGGGCAAGGGCCTGAAGGCGGGCCTTGATTTCCTGGGCGCAACCTTGCTGCTGCTGGCCGCCTGGATGGCTGGGGCGTCACTGTCCTTGGGGGTATCGTGGCTGACGGTCATGGATCGCCTGGGTGCCTGGAGCTGGGGCGCCGTGGCCCTGGCGCGCGCCAGGGTGATCTCGCGCCGTGAGGCCGCCGAGGGCCGGGGCCGGCGCGAAGCGCGCAAAGTCAGCGTGGAGAGCGAGCAGAAGAAGGCCGCGACCCGCAAGCCCACCCGCATCGAAGCCCCGCCGGTCGCGGTGGTCAAGAGCGAGCGGGTCGAGAAGGAGCGCCAGGTGCCGTTATTTGCGGCGGCCAAACCCGGTGAATTGCCGGCGCTGAATCTGCTGGATGATCCGCCGGCGCATAAGCCCCTGTATGCGCCCGAAGCGCTCGAAGCGATGTCGCGACTTGTTGAAATCAAACTGCGTGACTTTGGCGTCGAGGCCGAGGTGGTCGCGGTGCAGCCCGGCCCGGTGGTGACACGGTTCGAGCTGCGCCCGGCCCCCGGAGTCAAGGCCAGCCAGATCACGACGCTCGCCAAGGATCTGGCACGCGCGTTATCGGTGATGAGTGTGCGGGTCGTGGAGGTCATTCCGGGCAAGTCGGTCATGGGCCTGGAAATCGCCAATGAAAAGCGCGAACTGGTCACCCTGGGCGAGATCCTGCGCTCCAAGGCCTACGACGATGTGGCCTCGCCGCTGGCGCTGGCCTTGGGCAAGGACATCGCCGGACAGGCCATGGTTGCGGACCTGGCCAAGATGCCGCATCTGCTGATCGCCGGCACGACCGGATCCGGCAAGTCGGTCGGCATCAACGCGATGGTGCTGTCGCTGCTGTACAAGGCGACCGCCGAGCACGTACGGCTGATCATGATCGACCCGAAAATGCTGGAACTGTCGGTCTACGAAGGCATCCCGCACCTGCTCGCGCCGGTGGTGACCGACATGAAGCAGGCCGCCAATGCACTGCGCTGGTCGGTCGCCGAGATGGAACGGCGCTACCAGCTGATGGCGGCGATCGGCGTGCGCAACATCGCCGGCTTCAACAAGCACGTGCGCGAGGCCAATGATAAGGGCAAGCCGATCCTCGATCCGGTGATGATCCAGCGCGCCGCCAACGATCCCTCGATCGACCAGTCGAAGATCCCGAATCTCGAGCCGCTGCCGTACATCGTGGTGATCATCGATGAACTCGCGGATCTGATGATGATCGTCGGCAAGAAGGTCGAGGAGCTCATCGCGAGACTGGCGCAGAAGGCCCGCGCCTCGGGCATCCATCTGATCCTGGCGACGCAGCGACCCTCGGTGGATGTCATCACCGGCCTGATAAAAGCCAATATCCCCTGTCGTATCGCCTTCCAGGTATCGGCAAAAGTGGATTCGCGCACCATCCTTGATCAAATGGGTGCCGAAACCTTGCTGGGACACGGCGACATGCTGTATCTGCCGTCGGGTACATCGATGCCCACGCGCTGTCACGGCGCCTTCGTCTCGGATGCGGAAGTGCATCGGGTTGTCGAGGCGCTGAAGACGGCGACGCCGCCGAATTATGTGGAGGAAGTGCTGTCCGGACCGTCAATGCCGATTCCGGGAATGCCGGATGAGGAGGGCGAAGGCGGCTCGATGGGCGGTGACTCGGAAAGCGATGCATTGTATGACGAAGCCGTGAAAATCGTAACCCAGGAACGCAAGCCGTCGATTTCGTACGTGCAGCGGCGCCTGAAGATCGGCTACAACCGCGCCGCGCGACTGCTTGAAGCCATGGAAACGGCCGGAATCGTCGGACCCCTGCAGTCAAACGGTGCGCGCGAAGTGCTGACGCCGCCACCGCCCGGAGGTTGAGTTGAGAGCCCGGTGCGCGAAATTGTCCGTGTCGCTCGCAGCAGTTGTTTTCAGCCTCGCATTCGTCTTGAATGCCGCGGCCGTGCCGGCCCAGACAGTCACCGAAGACACCCACACCGCCCTCGACACCTGGTTGGCGGGTCTGAAGTCACTGCGTACCCAGTTCACGCAGACCACCAAGGATTCACAGGGACATCAGACCGGCCAGGCGAACGGGGAACTGCTGGTACTGCGCCCGGGACGGTTTCGCTGGGAATCGCATGATGCAGCCGATGTTGCGGCTGATTCCGCGCCGTCCAGTGCCGCGGCGGCTGATTCCGGCCAGGTGCTGATCGCCGATGGTCGCAATGTCTGGTTCTATGATCGTGACCTGCAGCAGGTGACCGTCAAACCCGTTGATGCGGCATTGTCAGCGACGCCGATCATGCTGCTGTCGGGTGGCAGTGAAGTGCGCAAGGCATTTGAGATCACCGATACAGGATCAAAAGATGGTCTGGCGTGGCTGCGCATCAGGCCGCGCGGTGGCGAGGCGGATTTCCGCCAGGCGATGCTCGGGTTCGCGGGCGGGGAGCTGCGGCAGATGATTCTCGAGGACAAGCTTGGGCAGGTATCGACCCTGACCTTCAGCCGCTCCCAGCGCAACGCGCCAGTGACGAGCGCGGAAGTGTCGTTCACGCCGCCCAAGGGCGTGGATGTGCTCGGGACTGCGAGCAAGTGAGCCGGCAGGGGCTGGGGCCCGGCCGTGAGAGCCTCGCGGGGCATTGAAGTGACGGTCGAATATTCCGCTGGCAATGCAGCGCTGCGGCCGCTTGCCGATCGCATGCGACCGCGCAACCTCGAGGAGTTCCTGGGCCAGCCGCATCTGCTGGCGCCGGGCAAGCCATTGCGCCAGGCGCTCGAAGGCGGGCGCCTGCATTCAATGGTGTTGTGGGGTCCTCCGGGCACCGGCAAGACGACCCTCGCACGGCTCATCGCCGGACGCGCCGAGGCACAGTTTCTGGCGCTCTCGGCGGTGATGGCGGGCGTGAAGGATATCCGGTCTGCGGTGGAGCAGGCGCGGCGCGAGCGACAGGTAACCGGCAAACCCACGGTGCTGTTTCTGGATGAGGTCCACCGCTTCAACAAGGCGCAGCAGGACACTTTCCTGCCGTTTCTGGAGGATGGCACGCTGATCTTCATCGGCGCGACCACCGAAAATCCCAGCTTCGAAGTCGTGAGCGCGTTGCTGTCGCGCGCCCGGGTCTACGTGCTCAAGGCGCTGGGCATCCAGGATCTGATCGGGGTGTTGAACGCGGCGCTCCGCGACAATGAGCGTGGCATTGGCTTGGAACAGTTGCGCGCCCGCCCCGAAGCCCTCGAGCTCATCGCGCGGGCGGCCGATGGCGACGCGCGTCGTGCGCTCAACTCACTGGAACTGGCGGCCGGACTCATCGGTGCACGCGGTGGTGAACTCACGCTCGAGATTGCACAGGAGGTCGCCGGCGGCGGCCGGCGCCGCTTCGACAAGGGTGGGGACCAGTTCTACGACCAGATCTCGGCGCTGCACAAGGCAGTCCGCGGCACGGATCCGGATGGCGCCCTGTACTGGCTGGCGCGGATGCTGGATGGCGGCTGCGATCCGTTGTACGTCGCCCGACGGGTGGTGCGCATGGCTGTTGAGGATATCGGCCTGGCAGATCCGCGCGCCTTGAGCATCACTTTGGATGCCTGGCAGGCCTATGAACGGCTCGGCAGCCCGGAAGGCGAACTGGCGATCGCCGAGGCCGTCGTCTATCTGGCGTGCGCCCCGAAGAGCAATGCCGTGTACGTGGCGATGGGCGAGGTCACCGCGGACGTGGAGCAATTCGGCACGTTGGAAGTGCCGGCACGCTTGCGCAACGCCCCGACCCGCCTGCTGAAGGAGCTGGGGCACGGGCACGGCTATCGCTACGCCCACGATGAGCCCGACGCCTATGCGGCCGGCGAACGCTATCTGCCCGATGAGCTGCCGGATCGGCGATACTACCGTCCCGCGCCCAGGGGGCTAGAGATCCGCATCGGCGAGGCTTTGGCCCGCCTGCGGGACAAGAAAACAGATGAGAAAGGTTCGACGTGATTGACCCGAAACTGCTGCGTTCCGATCTGCCGGGCGTCGTGCGTAACCTGGCGCGACGTGGCTTCGTGCTGGATGAGGCGCGGATCACGGCGCTCGAGGAGCAGCGCAAGCGCGCGCAGATCGATGCGGATCGGGTGCGCGCCGAACGCAATGCGAATGCCAAGGCCGTGGGCCACGCCAAGGGCACCGGAGCAGATGCGAGCGCGTTGCTCGCACGCGGCGAAGTGCTGACGCATGAGCTCAGTCAGGTCGATGGCACACTCGCCGCGGTGCAGACCGAACTGGATGTGCTGCAGTTGAACCTGCCCAATCTGCTGCACGCGTCAGTGCCGGACGGCCGTGACGAGACGGCGAACCGGGAGGTGCGGCGCCGCGGTGAGCCGCGCGAGTTTGATTTCAAACCGCTCGACCATGTCGCCCTGGGCGAGGGCCTGGGCGGAATGGATTTCGAGGCCGCCGCACGCATTTCGGGCGCGCGCTTCGTCGTGCTGCGCAATCAAGTGGCTCAGCTGCATCGGGCACTCGCGCAGTTCATGCTCGATCTGCATACCGTGGAGCATGGCTACACCGAGATCTACGCGCCATACATGGTGAACGCAGCCGCACTGGTCGGGACTGGGCAACTGCCGAAATTCGAACAGGATCTCTTCGCGGTGCGCGGGGAGCACCCTTTCTACCTGATTCCGACCGCCGAAGTGCCGGTCACCAACCTGGTGCGTGACCAGATCCTGGCGGCCGAGTCGCTGCCGTTGAAGTTCGTGTGCCATACGCCTTGCTTTCGTTCCGAAGCAGGCTCGGCCGGCAAGGACACCCGCGGCATGATCCGCAACCACCAGTTTGACAAGGTCGAACTGGTGCAGATCGTGACACCGGATAACTCCTATGCGGCGCTCGAGGAGCTGACCGCGAACGCGCAGACGGTACTCGAGAAACTGCAGATCCCATATCGGACCGTGGCGCTGTGCGCCGGTGATATCGGCTTCGGCAGTGCCAAGACCTATGATCTTGAAGTGTGGTTACCCTCACAGGAGAAGTTTCGCGAGATCTCCTCGTGCAGCAATTTCGAGGCCTTCCAGGCGCGCCGCATGCAGGCTCGCTGGCGCAATCCGGCCACGGGCAAGCCGGAAGCTGTGCACACCTTGAACGGTTCGGGTGTGGCGGTGGGTCGGGCGCTGGTCGCAGTGCTCGAAAACTATCAGAACGCGGATGGCAGCATCACGGTGCCCGCTGTCCTGCAGCCGTATATGCGCGGACTTGCGCGGATCGTGAAACCATAAGGAAGCGAACATGAGCAGCACAGATGTTGTCGTCTATCACGTGGAGAATCGCATCGCGTGGTTGAAGTTCAACCGCCCCGAGAAGCGCAATGCGATGAATCCGCCGCTCAATCGCGCGATGCTGAAGGCACTCGAAGAGCTGGAGTTCCGCGATGACGTGGGCGTGCTGGTCCTGACCGGGGAGGGCGACTCCTGGTCCGCCGGCATGGATCTGAAGGAATACTTTCGCGAGACGGCCGCGCAGGGGCTCAAGGGCACCCGCAAGGCCCAGTCCGAAGCCTATGCCTGGTGGCGCAAACTGCGTTGGTTTCAGAAGCCGACCATCGCGATGGTGAACGGCTGGTGCTTCGGCGGCGGCTACGGGCCGCTGTATGCCTGTGACCTGGCCATCGCCGCCGAAGAGGCGACCTTCGGCCTATCCGAGATCAACTGGGGCATTCTGCCCGGCGGCGGTGCGACCAAGGTCGCCACCGACCTGATGAGCTATCGCGACGCCATGTACCACACCCTGACCGGCGAGGGCATTCCCGGCAAGAAGGCCGCCGAGTGGAAGCTGGTCAACGAGGCCGTGCCGCGGGCACAGTTGAAGGATCGCGTCGTCGCGATCTGCGAAGTGCTATTGAAGAAGAACCCCGTGGCCCTCAAGGCGGCCAAGGACGCGGTGCGGCGGGTTCACGAGATGACCTTCGACAATGCCGAGGACTATCTGATCCGCGCCCAGGAAGCCGCGGATTCCTTTGACAGCGAGGGTCGCAAGGAAGGTATCCGGCAGTTCATAGACGAGAAGAGCTTCAAGCCCGGCCTGGAAACCTACGACATTTCGCGCAAGGGCAGGTAACCGGTAAACTTCACCCACGCCGGGAACCGCCCCGGCGTGGGTGCTTTGCGCTGCGGAGAGGTGGCAGAGCGGTTGAATGCTCCAGTCTTGAAAACTGGCGTACCTTCACGGGTACCGTGGGTTCGAATCCCACCCTCTCCGCCAATCT
>Ga0182030_10000280_pt1 | contig 90875 bp, 85 predicted proteins | sample 812S3MmetaG_FD_121299 | JGI IMG/M metagenome (GOLD analysis project Ga0182030, IMG submission 121299) | Permafrost microbial communities from Stordalen Mire, Sweden - 812S3M metaG (Illumina Assembly) | ecosystem: Environmental > Terrestrial > Soil > Wetlands > Permafrost | place: Sweden... | reverse complement strand
TTGGGCGGTTCCGCACTTGCGGCGCGCGCACTCTCACCTGGATGCAAGGTCTACGGGGTCGAGCCCGAAGCGGGCAACGACGGGCTGCAATCGTTTCGTAGCGGCACCATCGTCCATATCGAGACGCCGCAGACCATCGCTGACGGCGCGCAGACCCAGCACCTGGGCAACTACACCTTCCCCATCATCCGGCGGGAGGTCGAGGACATTCTCACCGTGACCGATGCCCAGCTGGTTGACGCCATGCGCTTCTTCGCGGAGCGCATGAAGCTCGTCGTCGAACCCACGGGCTGTCTCGGCTTCGCGGCCGCTCGCGCTGCGAAATCTCAACTGCGAGACAAGCGCGTCGGAGTGATCGTGAGCGGCGGCAATGTCGACATTGACCGATATTGCTCTCTGCTTGCTTAGGCGCTGGCCTCGAAGCAGTCGCAACCGGCCCGCCGCAGTTGACGGCGCAGGGTTGACGGCGTGCGGTTGACGGGTCTGCGGCGCGACGGGGAGTTGGCGGCCAAACGGCATTCAGTGGCTAGGCGAGCTTCAGATCGGCGGGCGGCACTTCGCGGAAGATCTGCGCGCTTTGATCGACCGACAGGCCCCAGAGCCTGCGGAACAAACCGCCCAACACAGCTCGATAGTCGTTCAGCACAGGGAAATCCCGGTCTTGGAACAGCGTGCCGCGATTCACGGCCTGCCGCTCGCCGGCGATCATGCCGCCTTTGATCGCTCCGCCGAGCACCCAGTACACGGTGCCGTGGCCATGGTCGGTACCGCGATTGCCGTTCTCTCGAAAGGTGCGTCCGAATTCCGAGACCACGACGACCACCGTATTGCTCCATTCGCTGCCGAGAGTTTGCGAGAACGTCTGCAGGCCGCGCCCGAGACCGGTCAGATTGGTGGCCAGGGTTCCCTGATCCGCGCCCTCACCGACATGCGTGTCCCATCCTCCCACGTCGACGAAACCCAGGCGGTACTTATCGTGCATCAGCCGTCCCATGCGCTCCGCTTCGAGTTCGAAGCCCTTGATGTTGATTGCATTGCGGCTGGCGGCTTGCATCTCATCGGCGATCTCTTGCGCGACTTCCTGCCGCAGTTCCAAGCCATTGCTGACGGCGGCTTCGAGACGGTGACCGGTGTACATCCCGCTGAGAATTTTCGCCTGCCGCTCGTCGAAGGGCGGCTTGCCGACATTCCTTAGCGAAAGATTCGGCACCGCTCCAACCCCCTCGAAAGCAAGCGGCATTGCATCGGTGAAGGCGATGGGAGAGGAGCTGCCCTGGGCGCCCATCAAGGTATCGGAGAGCCGGCCCAAAAATCCCGACCGGTAATTGCGCGCACCTGAGGACGGTTGGCCCAGTTCGATGCTGTCTTGAGTTTCAAAGTGGCTGCGCGATAGATCGTCGGTTCCGGCAAAGGGGACGAATGCCGCCTGCTTCTGCAGATACATGGCGCCGATCGTATCGCGAACCGACGGGGCCAATGCCCACTCGCCGTCGAGCAGCAGCGCGCCGGCGTTCGATGCCGGGTCCGGCTTTGCGATGGCGATGTTCGGTCGTGCCTCGTAGTAGTCGCTGCTCGAATAGGGGACCAGCAGATTCGCGCAATCGTAGCCGCCGCGCAGGAAAACCAGCAGGAAACGAGGCCCGCCGGCCGGCGCCGCGAACAGGCGGCCCGTCATGCGGGCGCCCAGGATTGCGGCGCCGCCGAATTTAAGCAAATGCCGGCGGTTCAGAGTCATTGTCGATCGTCACTCATAGCCAAAATCCGGCGAGGACAGCAAAAATGTATTCCACTCGACTTGAGAGTTGGCGCGCGCGAGCGCATCGCGCGTTTTCGCAGACAGAAAGGGTTCGACCGCTTCGAAATACAATCGGTTCGATAATTGTGGAAAGCCGCCTGCCGCCGCCGCGCTGCCGTCTTCCGAATCGAACAGCCCGGCGCTTCCTGCACCGATTGCCCGCGCAATCTCGAAACGGCGGCTCATCTGGCCTGAACTCGCCCAGCTCACCTCGGTCAGCGGGTAGCCGTCGGGCGTCTGCCGGCCAAACGGCCCTTCGCCGAGCCCGTTCAGCCAGTTCAACATCGGCCGCGTATTGCTGATGGGGCGGCCATCGTATGCCAAGCGCACCGCTGATATGACGAAGCGCATGGGATCCTTGAATTTTCCGCCGAGCGCCGCGTTCAGCTCCCGCGAGAGGAACATCGTGCGCAGCACGGCCGCAATATCGCCGTCGCTGTGCATGAATGTCTGCGCCATGCGCTCGACGAGCTGCGGCGAAGGGTTGTCGGCGACAAAATAAATGGCGAGTTGCCGCGAGATGAACCGCGCGCAGGCTGGCTGGGCTACGATCAGAGAGACCGCGTTTTGAACTTCCTCAAAGCCGGTGCCTTGGATGGCGTGTCCCAGCAGCAACTTGGGGCCGAAGTCGTGGCGGGCGGGGTTGAATTCGAACGCACCGCTGCGGCGATACAGGCTCTGCCATTCGGGTTTGAGTTTCGGCGCAGCCCCGACATTGATTCCGACACCCGTGAGTACGCGCGCGAGCTGCTGCACGTCGCCTTGCGAATAGCCCGCATCGACGCCGAGCGTATGCAGTTCCATGATTTCGCGCGCGTAATTCTCGTTGATGCGGCCGGCCGCGTTCTGACTGTTGTCCAGGTATTGGAGCATGGCCGGATGTTCGAGCGTCGCCAGCACGAGCTCTCTGAAATGGCCGAAGACATGCGGCCTGATCGCGTGTTCCTCGTAGTCGCCCACCAACCAGCGCAGGTTGGCTTTGTATTGGTGCACGCTGAAATGATTGAGCCAGAACCACACCATCTGCTCCTGCAGTTGGGACGGGCTGTACACCGCCTGCAGCAGCTCGCGGCGGATGGCCTCGTAGGCGAGTTTGTTGCCGCGGTCATTCAGTGCCTTGCGCGCCTGCTCTTTGTCCGGACCGTCGGGCATCGCGTTGATGACTTTGTACTGCCCGTTGACTCCGGCGATCGACTGTGCCGGATCGGCGCGCGAAACCTCCATGGCATTGATTTGCGACGCGATGGGCGGCGGCAGGGCGTTGTTCCCGGGAAGTTCCAGCTGCTGCTCGAGGAATCGCGCGCGGCCGAGTGTGCGGCAAGCCTCGACGCTCGAGCTGTTCAAGCCGAAGGTGACACGTTCGAGCCAGAGCATGTCCTCCCGATGCAGGACCGGTCGGGACTTTGCGGCGGTCGATGAACGCGCAGGCCTGGCGATGCCGGGGTTGTCGACGTGCGTCAAAGGCCTCGTGCAGGCCAGCAAGAGGGCAAAGCACAGAGCGGCGATTGCGGCATTCAAGGGTCCGGCAACCGACCTGCTTTTCCCTAGTCGATGCGCCAAAAAACCTCCAAGAATGCAGTCTGCGCGGAATGGGCCGTCGCCCTTTATACAACGGGCATTGCCGGACGGCGTTGACTAAAACGCAGCCGGTACCCGAGTGCGGGGGCGGCACGGCCTCCTTAAATGACGATTATCAGCTGCCAAACTGCTCCGCCAATCGCCGGTACGCCAGCAAGTGCCGAAACGAGGCTTGCGCCTCGCCGGCACGTTCATGGAGAAGCGACAGATTGAAATGCGCGTCCGCCATCGCCGGATCGTGCACGATGGCTTCCCGGTAGGCCGCTATCGCATCGCTGTCCCGCTGCAAATCCTCGAGCAGGATTCCTAGATTGAAATATAGGATGGCGCTGGGTTCATCGGTTCCGCGATAGATGGCCTCCGCCTCGCGCAGCAGCCCTTCGAGATGCAGAAGGCGCCCGAGATTGATGCGAGCCTCGAGGTGCCTGTAGTCGCCCGCAAGGCATGATTCGTAGCCGGCCCGCGCGGCCCTTGCATCGTCCCGTTCCAGTTCGGTAGCGCGCAGGTAATGGGCATGAGCGGATTTTTTGGATTTTTGCGGTGGTCTTCGGCGGCCCATTGACACGACATTGTTCCCCGGATGTAAAACTTCAAGCGGCAGTGCGTACTGGCCCGATGCGGGCTCCCACAGGGCATGGCCCTCGCGGACCCGGATGTCGGACGTACTGGCCCTTGGAGAATTCATAGCCCTTGACCATGTCCGAGCGTTCCACGAGCTTGCCGTCGTTGACCGCGACGTACTGTTGCTTCACGCGGGAGCCATCTTTTTCCCGCAGCAGATTGAACGAGATTCGTTCGGAGGAGATGGTCGCCGAATACAACTTGACCGGAATGGCGACCAAGCCGAATGAAATGGTCAGCGATGCGATGGAGCGTGCTTGATTGGCCATGGGCGCGACACTGTCGCAGCGGCCGATCAACGTCAATGTGCTTTCCGAACTATAATTTGCCGGTAAGCATCTCTATTTATTGGAATTTCTGGTATGCCGTAGGCGTTTTCCGGCGCCGTGTCGTGGCGCTGCCCGACGCGCGAGGGCCTGCCAGCGGGATGCTCAGCGGACCGGAGCGCCCGCCAGTTCGTCCACCATCGCAATGATTCCGGTGAGAACCACGCCGCCCACCCTCAGGCAGCAGCCTTCGATTTGGCGGCGATCGAAGTCTCTCCCCGCGACCCTGCCCTTGGCGGTGACCTCGATTCTGGAACCGTCGGGGACGTGATCGGCGGTAAGCCTGTCGACCTCCCTGACCGTTCCGAAAAGCCCATGCGGAACGAGGCGGCTCTTGATCTCCTGGCGGATCTTCTTCAAGCCGGTGTCGAATTCTTCGCGCAATTGAATGTCGTCCATGGCCGCCATACTACACTCGATGCCAGTAGGCATTTACGATGCTGGGAAATTGGCCGATTTTCGCCGCAATCATGCTCAGCTGGGCTTCCGGCAGGCCGAATACGTCAATTTGTACGTGCAGCAGATCATTGCTGCCGAACTCGGCGATGATCCGGCGGGGCAGCACATTGAGATTTTGAAATCGCTCGAGGACTCGAGCGAGCGCACAGGGGTCAGCTTCAGCGACGACGCGAAGCCGCCATACGGAGAATTCTTGGGCAGTCATGGAACCGATTCCTCATACATCAACCTTGGGAGCGGACGGCATCGAACCCCGGCTTTCACTGAAAGCCGGGCAGGTAATGCGTGCGCCGTGTTGAATGGATGGGTACATGACTTTCCGCAGTATGCCTGATTCGGCAGGTGAGCGGCCCGCGCGATTCCGCGCGGGCCGGCATCGACCCTTTAGGAACTAACCCAGCGACACAGCAGAAACTAACCCAGCGTCACAGCAGAAACTAACCCAGCGTCACAGGAACGAACAAACGATTCTCGCCGCGCTGAATGAGCAGGGCGATTTGCTTGTCGTGTTCCTGAACCAGCTTGCGTATCTGAGCGACGCTTTGTACGGGGGTGCCGTCCACCGACAGCACCACATCTCCCGCTTGAATGCCGGCCTCGGCGGCCTTGCCTTGGGCGTCCTCGACGAGGAGACCGCCCTGGAAGCCGACCTGCGCCCGCTCATCCTGGGTCAGCGGCCGTAAGGCCAGTCCCAGGCGAGCCTGCGAGGCGGCGGGCCCGCCCGACGCATCCGCCGTTTCTACGCCGGCGACGGAACCGATGGTGGCGCTCATCGAGAGCGACTTGCCATCGCGCCATACCTCGAGCGATACCTTGTCTCCGGGCGCCGCCGCGCCTACTTGGGCGGACAATTGGCCGGCGTCGATGATGGCGGTGCCGTTCAATTTCAGGATCACGTCTCCCGGCTTGAGGCCCGCGCGGGCAGCGGCGCTGTCGGGTTCGACCTTGGCGACGAGCGCGCCGTTCGGCGCCTGCATCTTGAAGGAATCCGCCAACGATTGGTCCAGCGTTTGCACCTCGACGCCCAACCGGGCGTGGGCCACCTTCCCGGTCTTCACGATCTGGTCTTTGATTTGAACTGCAAGATTGATCGGGATGGCGAAGGACACCCCTTGGTACCCTCCGGAATTGGTATAGATCTGCGCATTGATGCCGACCACGGCGCCTTCGGCGTCGAACAGCGGGCCCCCCGAATTGCCGGGATTCACCGCCGCATCCGTTTGAATGAAGGGAACGTAGCCGTCGCCGGGCAAGGAGCGCCCCTTCGCGCTGACGATCCCTGCTGTCGCGGTTTCCTCGAGGCCGAACGGTTCGCCGATCGCCAGCACATAGTCGCCGACGCTCAACTGATCCGAATTGCCGATGTGCACCGTGGGCAAATCGTGAGCATCGATTTTGAGCACGGCGATGTCGCTGCTCCGGTCCGCGCCCAGAACTTTTGCCTTGTATTCGCGGTGATTGGAGAGCTTCACCGTCACCTCTTTGGCCCCATCGACCACGTGCGCATTGGTCAGCACGACGCCGTCCGAGGAGACCAGAAACCCGGAGCCCTGCGCATGCATCATGCCGCGATTCTGAGGCCGCGGTACGTTGCGGAAAAATTGCGACAGCGGATTGTCGTTGTCGCCGGATTGGCCGCCTAAATTGAACTCACGCGAAGAGGTGTCCATGGGTCCCGCGGTCGTAATGCCGACGACCGCTGCCTGATTGCGCTGCACGATGGCGCGGTAGTTCGGCGCGGTCGCGAGGGGAACGGGTTGGAAGGAGGAAGCGGCGGCGGCCGGCGCCGCGGCCGCGCCGGCAGTGCCGGCGTTGGATTGAAACAAGGCGGGGGCCGATAGCCCGGTGGCGGTACCGACAGCCAGCAGGCCCGCCGCCGACCATGCCAAAGTTCGAGTACGAAGTTGCATGAAGATCTCCTGGTGATTCGTCGAGCGTGTGCTCTACGGCCACCTTCCCACTGCTGCCTTAAGAGAACCTTAAGACGGACGGGGGAAGCGCACGGTGGCGCGGAGGCCGCCCAAAGTGGAGTCGTCCAGTGCCACCGTGGCGCCATGGCGGCCGGCAATGGCCTTGACGATGGCAAGCCCGAGCCCCGTGCCGCTTTCCTGTCCTCCCGGCTGCCGATGGAATCGGTCGAATACCCGGACTCGATCGGCGGCCGGGATGCCTGGGCCGGAGTCGATGACCTCCAGATGCACTTGGTCACCGCGCGCTCGGCAGATCACTTCGACCGAACCCCCGGACGGCGTATAGCGCACCGCGTTATCGACGAGATTTCGCACCAACGCGCGCAGAGCATCGCCGTCGCCGCGAACCCAGGCGTCGGGCCCGCTGTCGAGGGATAAATCAATCCCGCGTGCCGCTGCCAGCGAATGAGTATCGGCAATGCCGCGAGCGGCGATCGCCGCCAGGTCGACGGTCTGGGAATCCCCCGCCGGCTCCTGCGGATCGCTGCGCGCCAGAGTGAGCAGCTGCTCGACCAGGTGAATGGCGCGCTCGACCGCGTCCCCGAGGTGCATACGCGCATCTTGCCGTGCGGTTTCGTCCGGCGCGCGATCGAACAACTGCAGCTGCAATCGCAGTGCGGTGAGCGGCGATCGAAGCTCATGCGCGGCATCCGATATGAACGCCCGTTGAACCGCAAAGGACTCCTGCAGGCGTGCCAACAGGCGGTTGAGCTCGCCGACCAGAGGGGCGAGTTCCAGGGGCACCTCGCCCGCCGCCAGGGGCGCGAGGCTGTGGACGTCGCGCCGCTGTATCTCCGCCGTCACGTGCCTCAAAGGCAATAAACCGCGGCGCACGATCCACGCCACGAACAGAATCATGATGGGCAGCAGCAACATCAATGGGACCACCACGCGTATGGCCGCCGCGCGGGCCAGCCGTTCGCGCACTTCGATGGGTTGCGCAATCTGAATAACGCCGTCCACGGTCTGCAAACCGTACGCCCGCCAGGGCCGGCCTTGCATCGACAGATCCGCGTAGCCCAGGACGGTTTGGTTGATCAGAGGCAGGCCAGGGCGGGACAGGTACACGCGAGCGCCGAATTGATCCCAGATTTGAATGACGAAATCCGTATCCCCCTGATCCGGCGGCACTTCAATCTGCGGAGCCACCGTGATCTGGCTGCGCAGGGACAGAGCCATCTGGCGCAGCTGATAGTCGAAGAGCGTCGAGGTTTCGTTCAAGACCCGCCGATAAGTGACGGTCGCCGCCAACAGCGAAACTCCCGCCACGAGCAGCATCAACGCGATCAACAGGCGTGCGCGAATCGAGTTCATGTCTTGGGAACGAAATAGCCCACGCCGCGCAACGTGCGGATGGACTCGTTGCCCAGCTTGCGCCGCAGGCCGTGAATGTAGACTTCGATCGCGTTGCTGCCGATTTGTTCATCCCAGCCGTACAGGCGGTCCTCGAGCTGGGCCCGGGACAATACCGCACCCGGACGCTGCAGCAGCGCCTCGAGCACCGAATATTCATGGGCCGACAGGGCAACGGGCGCGCCGCTCTTTTCGACGGTGTGCGCTGCCGGATCGAGACGCAGATCGCCGTGAACGATGGCGGGATCGGCGCGTCCGGCGGCCCGGCGCAGCACCGACCGCACGCGCGCCATGACCTCATCGAGGTCGAAGGGTTTGACGATGTAGTCGTCGGCTCCGGCGTCGAGCCCCGCCACTCTGGTTTGGATCTCGTCGCGCGCCGTGAGGATGATGACGGGAGTTGCATCGCCTCGCCGGCGCAAGGCCCGCAATACGTCGATGCCTCCGCGCTTGGGCAGCCCGAGATCCAGAAGCACCAAATCGAATCTCGACGAGTGCAGGGCTTCGTCGGCGCTGGTTCCGTCCGCCACCCAATCGACGGCAAAGTTTCCCTGCCGCAGGGCGGTCTGCAGCCCCTGTGCAATCATTCCATCGTCTTCGACGAGCAAGACACGCATGCCGGCAGTTTCCGTCGCCCGTGATTTGCGCGATCCTAGCAGTCCATGACGAGCGATCCCAATTCTCTTCATTCAGGCACTCCCGCCGCGGATTGCCGGATCGACGCACCGTTGGTGCGGGAACTCCTGCGGGAACAGCATCCGGACCTTGCGGATCTGACGATCGAAAAGACAGCCTCGGGATGGGACAACGAGATGTTCCGCCTCGGCGAACGCCTGTGCGTGCGTCTACCGCGCCGCGCAGCCGCGGCGTCGCTGCTGCTGAACGAACAGAAGTGGCTGCCGCAATTGGCGGCAAGATTGCCGCTGCTGGTGCCTGCGGCGCTGCGGGTGGGGCGGCCGAGCGAGAGTTTCCGCTACGGTTGGAGCGTGATTCCGTGGCTCGAAGGCATACCGGCGGACATGGAGGAGCCGGGTGAGGACCAGAGCGTACCCTTAGCGGAGTTCCTGCTCGCTCTGCACAGGGAGGCGCCGGCGGACGCTCCACGCAATCCTTTTCGCGGTTGCCCACTGGCGGAGCGCATTTCGGCGGTGGAGCCGCGTCTGGCACGCCTGCAGAGCAAGGCGCCGCTCATCATCGACGCCGTGCGATCTGCCTGGCAGCAGGCGTTGTCGGCGCCGCCCGATGTGCGGCATAGGTGGATTCACGGCGATCTGCATCCGCAAAACGTATTGGTGGTGTCCGGCCGACTGCGGGCCGTGATCGATTGGGGCGACATGGCCGCGGGCGATCCGGCGACGGATCTGGCGTCGATCTGGATGCTGATCTCCGGCGTCGCATCCCGACAACGAGCCATGGACCGATATGGATCGGCGTTCGTCCACGGGTGGATGCGGGCCAAGGGATGGGCTGTGGTGTTCGGCGCCCTGCTCTTGGACGCGGGCTTCGCGGGCGACCCAAGATTTGCCGCCATCGGAGAGCGCACCCTGCGTCGGGTGGCGGAGGGGCCGTAGGGCGGGGTGCTCTTAGGGAATCGCGATGCTGCGCCGGTAACCCTTGCCGGCTGCGCGAGGCTTGGCCGCGTCGCGCCAGATTCGAAAGCCGCCGATGAATGCGAAGTCGTTGCTGCCGAGGCGTGCATTTTTCGGGAGCCGCTTGAGTTTGCGCGAATTGCCGCCGCCTATGACGATGTAGTCTACCTCCAGCACGGTGCTCAACTGATTCACGACTTCTTTGACGGCTTTCTGCCACTTCTTGGGGCCGAGGCGCCGCAGACCGCGATCGCCCACGTAATCCTCATAAGTGCGGCCCTTTTTGAACGGCAAATGGGCCAGCTCCATCGACTCCACGATTCCGTCGACGACGAGAGCCGAGCCCAAACCGGTACCGAGTCCCAGAAAGAGCATGCGGCCACCCTCATAGCTGCCGATGGCCTGCATGGCGGCGTCATTCAAGATGTGAGTCGGCCGGCCAAACGCCTTTCGGAAATCGAATCCGACCCAGCCGCGGCCAAGATTGTGCGGCTCAGCGACCACAGTCCCGTGAACCACCATACCCGGATATCCGATCGATACCGCATCGTAGATCCAGTCGCCGGTCAACTCGTGAACCTGCGCAACCATTTGGCGCGGGGTCATTTTTGGACCCGATTCGAACTGCCGCATCTCGCGGCGCCCAAAAACGCGCATCTTGATGTGGTTGCCGCCGACATCGACGGCCAGCACGCGCTTGTGATGAGGATCCTTCATGCGGCCGCTCCCAAAGCAATCCATCCCAAAACCAACAGGGCCAGGAAAACAGTTTCCGCGGCGATCAGTGCGATGGATGTCGTTCCGACAGCCATCATTTCACGCAAGCTCGTCTTCATGCCCAGCGCCGCCACAGAGATCACGAGAAGCCACTTGGATGCTTCGCTCAGAACCAGCACGACCGGCTTTGCGACCAGGGAAAATCCGTTGAGCGCAGCCAGCACCACGAAGGCGATCAGAAAGCCCGGCAGCAGCGCCACTTTTTTCCCGGCGGGTTCGTGTTTGCCCATGCCGCGGGCCGCGGCCAGGGTGATGACCAATACCACCGGCAGGAGCATGGTCACCCGCATGAGCTTGACGATGGTGGCAGCGTCGCCGGCCTGCGGCGAGGACGCGTAGCCCGCGGCGACCACCTGCGCGACATCGTGAATCGATCCTCCGAGAAAGCGGCCGGTTTGCAACGCGTCCCAATGCAAGTGGGCGAGCAGCGCGGGGTAGAGCACCATGGCGATGCTGCTGTAAGTCGTGATGCAGGCGATGACCACGACGGTATCGCGCTCCGAGTCCTTGCGCGGCCACGCGACGGCGATGGCCATGGCGGCCGAAGCGCCGCAGATCCCGACGGCACCGCCGGACAGAATGCCGAACCGGCCCTCGATTTTCATCATTTTAGCCAGAGTCCAGCCGAAGCCGATGGTCAGCGGCACAGTAACGACGACCATGACCGCGGTCGACCAACCCAACTGGCTCACTTGGCCGAAGGTGATTCGCAGGCCGAGCAATGCCACGCTGATGCGCAACAAAGTGCGCGCCGACACATTGATACCCGGTGCATACCGAGCCTCGGCCGACAATTGATTCAATGCCATGCCGAGCAGCAGCGCGAATATGACGGGCGGGGCATGGTAGTGATCGGAGAGATAGGTTGCCGCGAGCGCCACGATCAGAGTCGACGCCATGCCGGGGGCGATGCTGCCGCCCCTTTCGCGAAGCGAGTCCAGACGCCGGCGATCGAAGAACGCGGAAAGCCGCATCATGTGGATCTCACCCGCTGCAGGGCGGCGCGCCAGCCGGCGATTTGCTTGCGTCTCTCGGATGCCTCCAAGTGCGGCTCGAACCGCGTCTCGGACCGGTTCAATGCGCCGATGTCCAGAACCGAACGGTAGATTCCGCATCCGAGCCCGGCCAGGCAGGCGGCGCCGAATGCCGTGGACTCGGAGATTCCGGGCCGCCGTATTCCCATCCCGACCACATCGGCCAGCCGCTGCATGAATAAATCGTTTTGCGCCATACCGCCGTCCACCTTGAGGTTTTCGGGCCGGCGGCCGTCCGCGGCCATCGCGTCGAGCAGATCTTGGGTTTGGTACGCGACGCTGTCGATGGTTGCACGCGCGATCTCCGCGCGAGTCGACGCGCGCGTCAGCCCCAGAATGGCAGCGCGCGCATCGGGATCCCAGTAGGGCGCACCCAAGCCGGTGAACGCCGGCACCAGGTAGACCCCGCCGCTGTCGCGCACCGTCGCCGCCAGCGCCTCGACATCGGATGCTTGCGAGATCAATCCCAGTCCGTCGCGAAGCCACTGAATGGCGGCGCCCGCGGACAGAATGGAGCCTTCCAATGCGTAGGTGACTTCGCCGTCGAGCTGATAGGCGATGGTGCTCAACAGGCGATGCTTCGATGGAACCAACTGTCGTGCCGTGTTGAGGACCAGGAACGCGCCGGTGCCGTAGGTGCTCTTGACGTCGCCCGCGGCGAAGCACGCCTGTCCGACCAACGCCGCTTGCTGATCGCCGGCCACTCCGCAGATCGGCACCGCCCGGCCGAGCACCGCGGCGTCGGTGGTGCCGAACTCACCCGCACTGTCGCGCACTTCCGGCAAGACGCTCATCGGCACATCGAACATCTCGCACAGCGACTCATCCCAACGGCCCCGGCCGATGTCGTAGAGAGCAGTGCGGCTTGCATTGGTGGCGTCGGTGAGATGCAGGCGGCCGCCCGTCAAACGCCAGATCAGAAAACTATCGACGGTGCCGAACGCGAGGTGACCGGCCTTTGCCGCTTCACGCGCACCCGGTACCCGGTCCAAAATCCAGGCGATCTTGGTCGCGGAGAAATAGGGGTCGAAGCGCAACCCGGTCTTGCGGCTCAATTCGGCCTCATCGTGATCGCGGGCCAGATCCCGACATCGTTCGGCGGTTCTGCGATCCTGCCAGACGATGGCGTTGTAGAGGGGCGCGCCGCTGCGGCGATCCCAGAGAATCGTCGTTTCCCGCTGATTGGTGATGCCGATCGCGGCGACCGGCCGGCGCGCGTCGGCGAGTGACCGCAGCAGCTTGCGGCTGGTCGACAAGACCGTTGCCCAGATCACCTCGGCGTCGTGCTCGACCCAGCCCGGCCCCGGATAGATCTGCTCGAAGCTCTGCTGTTCGGTGCCGAGGGTTTCGCCCGCCGCGGTGAACGCCATGGTGCGAGTGGAACTCGTTCCTTGATCGATGGCGAGCAATGCGTCGTCGGCCACTTATTCGTCCCTTGGGCTTAAGCCTCAGTTGGTTGGGCCTGGGAGGATAGCGGCTGGCCGATTCCGCGCAAGCGCGGCGGCCGGGTGTCCGGCACTGTCCGGCAGATGCCGCGGACAGTGTCCGCGGACGCACCGACGCCGGTGCTCGAGGATAAAACTCCATAAAAACATATGCTTATGAGAGCTTCCCCGGCTGGCACGGCCCTTGCTCTATCTGTGAGAGCGAATATTTGCGGGGCAATGATAATGCGGCGTCAGTCACTGGCATCGATCGTGATGGTTCTGGCAGCACAGGTTGCCGGCGCCAACGATTTGAAGGAATTGTACGATCTCGCGCTGACCCGTGATGCCGCCTTGCAGGCGGCTGGGTTTCAGCGCGACGCCGCCGTAGAAGTGCGTCCGCAGGCGCTTGCACAATGGCTGCCGCAGTTATCGGTCAGCGCGGCTGCCACGCGCGAACGCGCGGGCTTCGATGCGGGACAATCGACGGGCACCCAGGCCGCGGACTGCGCGCTCAGCGCGGTCGCCGGCGTACAGCATTGCTACGGCACGGCGCGCGGCCTGGGCCTCAACCTGTCGCAGACGCTGTGGAGCTTCCAGGCGTTCAGCGAACTCAAGGAAGCGAATTTTCAGGCGGCGGCAGCCGAGGCCAGTTTTCGAGGAGCGCAGCAGAACCTGCTGCTGCGGGTGGCGCAAGCCTATTTCGCCATCCTGGCGGCCGCCGATCAACTCGCGACCAATCGCGCCGAGCGCGACGCATTCGGTACGCTGTTGAGCCAGGCCAAGGCGCGCGAACAGACGGGAGTGGGCCCGCACAGCGACGTAGCACAAGCACAGTCGTTCTACGACGCGACCGAGCAAAGCGTCATCGACGCGCAAAACGTCCTGGACGATGCGCATCTGGCCCTCACCGAAATCGTCGGCGCGCATTCCGCGGCGATCGCACCGCTGCGACAGGAGATTCCCCTGATGGCCCCTGAGCCGCCGTCCGCCGAGGAGTGGGTGGCTTCGGCACGCCAGGATAATTTCGACGTGAGGACGGCGCAGCTGAAGATGGAAGCGGCGTCGCGCGATATTTCCGCGCAGCGGGGCAGGGGCCTGCCGACGATCGCGCTGGCCGGGTCCAGCTCCAAAATCAGGCAGGACGAAGTGCTGGGGGGCAATCAAACGCTGGATACGGTGGGCGTGTCGTTCAGCTGGCCGCTGTTTCAGGGCGGCGCGGTCGCCTCAGCGGTGCGGCAATCGCGCGCACTGTACCGGGAAGCTCAAGCATCCTACGACGCGGCGGAGCGCGATACCGAGCGGCAAACGCGGGCTGCTTTTCGCGGCATCGTGAGCGGCATACAGCGGATCGGAGCCGCGGGCCGCGCGGTCGACTCGGGGTCGGGCGCGGTGGAGGCGAGCCGGCGCAACGTCGAGTTCGGGACCGGGACCGAGTTCGACTTGCTGAATGCCCAGAACAACTATTACGCGGCGCGGCGCGCTTATAGCCAGTCGCGCTACGACTACCTGACGAGCGTGCTGACGCTCAAGCAGCAGGCGGGCCGCCTGAGCGAACGCGATCTGGCCGCCATCGACGATTTGCTGATCGAGCCTTAAGCCATGAGGCTCATACCGAAGGAACCCGTGATGCTACGCGACACCGCCGCCCAGGACCGTCTGATCGAGCGCCCCAGCCTCTGGAAGCGTCATCGGCTGCTGCTTGCCGCCTCCCTCGCCGCGGCGGCCGCTGTCTGCGTGCTGGTCGGGTTCGTGCTGCGCTACTCGGGCACGGGCGCTTCGGTCGATCGCGCGCAATTGTCGATCGCCGCGGTGGAGCGGGGCAGCTTCGTCCGCGACATCGCGGCCGACGGCCAGGTGGTCGCGGCCGGCAGCCCCACGCTGTACGCGAACGCCTTGGGCACGGTCGCACTCAAGGTGCATGCGGGCGACGCGGTGAGCAAGGGACAGGTCATGGCGACGGTGGACAGTCCCGACCTGAACGCCAAGCTGTCGCAGGAAGATGCCACATTGGCGGGCCTGCGCCTGGATTGGCAGCGTGCGATGCTCGATGCCGAACGCCGGCTGTCGCAGCTGCGAGACGCCTACGAACAGGCCCAAGTCGATCAAAAAACGGCGCAACGCGAGCGCGATCGAAGCCGCAAGGCCTACGAGCTCGGTTCCTATTCGGAGCTCCAGGCGTTGAAGGCCGAGGATTCGCTGGAAAAGGCGCAATTCGCCCTGGCACAGTCGAAAATGAACTACGAATCGCAGCCCAAGCAAAATCGATTCGACGTCGAAGCCAAGAAGGCATTGTTCGATCGCCAGCAATACCTCGTGACGGATCTGAAGCGGCAGGTCGACGGGCTGGACGTCAAATCGCCGGTGGACGGTCAGGTCGGCCAGGTGCAAGTGGCGGATCGCGCGAGCGTTGCGAAGGACGCACCGCTCCTCACCGTCATCGATCTGTCGGCGCTGGAGGTCGAAATCAAAGTCACCGAGAGCCTCGCCCGGGACCTGCGCCCGGGCATGACCGCGGATTTGGAGGGCGGCGGCCGTCATTGGAAAGGCACCGTAAGCGGCGTGTCCCCCGAGGTCGTCGCCGGCCAGGTCACCGCGCGATTGCGCTTCGCCGGCGAAAAGCCGGCGGGCCTGCGGCAGAGCCAGCGATTGGCGGTACGCATTTTCATCGACAGGCGCGACAATGTATTGATGGTCGATCGCGGCGCCTTCGTGGACCAGGAAGGCGGCGGCTTTGCCTATGTCGTGCACGGCAATGTCGCCGAGCGGCGGCCGGTGCGGCTGGGCGCCGCCAGCATCGCCAAGGTCGAGATTCTCGACGGATTGGCGCCGGGAGACGAAATCGTCATTTCCGGCACCGACGCATTCAAGGGCGCCGAGCGCGTCATCCTCAGCCGTTGATCACCACCCCTCCCAAGCGCAAGAGACCACCATGCTCAAAATGACCCATTTATCCAAAGCCTATCGAACCGAAGTCGTAGAGACCTTCGCGTTGAGGGATTTTTCAATTCACGTGCGTGAAGGCGAGTTCGTCGCGGTGACCGGGCCGTCCGGCTCGGGCAAGACCACGTTCTTGACGATCGCGGGACTGCTGGAGGAATTCACGGGCGGCGAGTACGCATTGGACGGAGCCGATGTACGCGGACTCAACGACAATCAACGCTCGCGGCTGCGCAACGAGAAGATCGGCTTCATCTTTCAGGCGTTCAATCTGATCGCCGACCTGAACGTGCAGGACAACATCGACGTCCCGCTGCGGTACCGCGGTTTCGACGGGCCCGAAAGGCGCCGCCGCATCAAGGAATCCCTGGAGCGCGTCGGTTTGTCGGCGCGCGTGCGGCACTATCCGGCCGAACTATCCGGGGGCCAGCAGCAGCGGGTGGCCATCGCCCGCGCGCTCGCCGGATCCCCGAAGCTTCTGCTCGCCGACGAGCCGACCGGCAACCTCGATACGCAGATGGCGCGCGGCGTCATGGAGCTGATCGAGGAGCTGCATCGCGACGGTGCGACCATCGTGATGGTGACGCACGATCCGGAACTCGCGGTGCGCGCCCAGCGCGAAGTACACATCGTCGACGGCCAAGTAGTGGATCTGGCGCCGCCGCCGCGCCTGGTTGCCGCCGCCACCCTGCATACCTAGGAGAGCGTCATGGTCGATTACTACGCGAAAATGGCGCTGCGCAGCCTCAAGCGCAACGGGGTGCTCACCGCCTTGATGATCGCCGCCATCGGCGTCGGCATCGGTGCATCGATGACCACCTTGACGCTGTTCCGTGCAATGGCGAGCGATCCGATTCCCAAGAAATCCTCGCAGCTGTTCACTCCCCAGATCGACAATTGGGGGCCGAACAAGCAAAGCGTCGTCATGGGCGATGCCGACAATCTCCAGCCTCAGATCAGCTACATCGATGCGATGGCGTTGATGAATGCGCATGCCGCGCGCCGGCAAGCCGCCATGTATGCCACGGGCCTCGTCCTGACACCGCCGAACCCCGACCTGCGGCCGTTCGAGGTCAGTGCGCGCGCCACCTATGCGGATTTTTTCGCCATGTTCGACGTGCCGTTTCTTTTCGGCGGACCGTGGGCGGCGGCGGACGATGAAGCACACGCCGACGTGGTGGTGATTTCGCGCGAGCTCAATGACAAGGTATTCGGCGGCGCCAACAGCGTCGGAAAAACCCTCAGTCTGGACAACCGCAACTATCGCATCTTGGGCGTCGTGGACCGGTGGGAGCCGACTCCGAAATTCTACGACGTGAACAACGACAAATACGGCAAGACGGAGCAGATATTCCTGCCCTTCACCCGCGCGATCGACGGGCACCTGCAGATCTGGGGCAACAAGAACTGTTCGGGCGACGTCGGGGTCGGCTGGGAAGGCACTTTGCGGTCCGACTGCGTTTGGCTGCAGTTCTGGGCGGAGTTGCCGACCGCCGAGGATGCGCGGCACTTCCGTTCCTTCCTGAACAATTACGCGGCGGAACAGCAGCGTTTGGGCCGCTTTCACTGGCCGCCCAACACCCGGGCGCGCGACGTCCGCGAATGGCTGGCCTACCAGCACGCCGTATCCGACGAAGTGCGCATTCTGGTGCTGGTGTCGTTCGGGTTTCTATTGGTGTGCCTGCTCAACGCCATGGGTTTGATGCTGGCGAAAATCATGGGACGAGCCGCCGACTTCGGCGTTCGCCGGGCCTTGGGTGCGAGCCGCGCCGCCATTTTCTGCCAGTGCTTGATCGAGACGGCGGTGGTCGGACTGGCCGGCGGGCTGGTCGGGCTGGCCTTGACGGCGCTGGGATTGCTGGGTCTGCGCAGCCTGCTATCCGACGAGGTAAACCGACTGGCCCATCTGAACCCGGTGGACGTCGGCATAGCCATCATTCTCGCGGTGGCGGCAACGACGCTCGCCGGCCTGTATCCGACCTGGCGCGCGGCGCAGGTTCAGCCGGCGTGGCAACTCAAGGCTCAGTAGGAGACTCATCATGGAATTACGTCCCATTCTTTCCGCCATGCGCCGCAACAAGGTCGGCGCGATCTTGATCGCCGTGCAGATGGCCATCACCCTCGCCATTCTTTGCAACGGCTTATTCATCATTCAGCAGCGGATCGCGCTGAGCCATCGGCCGACCGGCACGGACGAGGCCAATATATTCGCGGTGAACAATCAATGGGTGGGAGAGCCCGCGGATTTACCGGGCCGACTGACAACCGATCTGGCCGCGCTTCGCTCGCTCCCCGGGGTCATCGATGCCTTTGCGACCAATTCGTATCCGCTGTCGGACAGCGGCTCCACCGACGGCGTCAGCCTCAAAGCGGGACAGGCCCATGCGACGGCGCTTTCCGCGCTGTACTTCGCGGACGAGCACGGTCTCGCGGCCCTGGGACTCAAGCTGGTCGCCGGCCGCAATTTCAACGCCGAGGAAATCGCCGACCGCAAGGTCAACGATCTGCTGCCGCCGTCCGCCGTCATCGTCACCCGCCAGCTGGCGGACAAGCTGTTTCCGAACGGCAATGCGCTGGGCCAATCCGTCGTCGTCGAGTTCCAGAAACACACCACCCCGATCGTCGGCATCGTCGACCGCCTGCAGGTGCCGTGGGTGTCCGCGGGCGGCTGGGGCAGCAAGTTCAATGACAATTCCATGCTCGAGCCGTTTCGCTTCGTGGCGCAATCGTCGTATTACCTGGTGCGCGCCCAGCCGGGGCGATTGGCGGCGGTCATGCAGGCGGCGCAGAATAAGTTGATGGAGATCAACCGGGCGCGGGTGCTGGACAATATACAATCGCTGACCGCCGCGCGGGCCGAGGTCTACCGCGACGATCGAGGCCTCGCCGTCATCCTGGGCGTGGTCTGCGCCGCGCTTCTGGCGGTGACCGCCTTCGGCATCGTCGGACTCACGAGCTACTGGGTGGCGCAGAGGCGCCGCCAGATCGGCATTCGCCGGGCCTTGGGTGCCACCCGCAATGCCATCATCGGCTACTTTCAAACCGAGAACGCGCTGATCGCCGCCGCCGGAGCCGCGCTCGGCGTCGCCATGGCGGTGGCGCTGAACCTATGGATGGTCAGCAGCTTCGAAATGCAGCGATTGCATACGGTTTATGCCCTCGTCGGCGCGGTCGTCGTGATACTGCTCGGGCAGCTCGCCGTGCTGTGGCCCGCGTTCAAGGCGGCGAGCATACCGCCGGCATTGGCCACCAAGGCGGCGTAGGCGCAACATTCACGCATGCGCACTCTATTGGTCATCGATGACAATCCGGCGGTGGCGCGGGCGTTGTCGTTGCTGTTCGGCCTGCATGACATACGCACCCTCTCCGCCACGAGCCCCGCTCAAGGACTGGCGCAGTTGGAGCGTGAGCGCGTGGATCTCGTCATTGCGGATATGAACTTCACCGCGGATACGACCTCCGGCGAGGAAGGAGCCGCGCTGTTTCGTGCACTTCGGACCCGGCAACCGGATCTGCCGGTGATTCTTCTGACCGCGTGGACCCATTTGGAATCGGCCGTGCAGCTGGTCAAGGCGGGCGCGGCCGACTACATCGGCAAGCCCTGGGACAATGACAAGCTGCTCGCGACGGCCGAGAACCTGCTGGAATTGGCGGAGGCCAACCGCGAACGGCAAAGGCTGCAAAAAGAGCAGCGTCTGCGGCGCGAGCGGCTCGCGGAGCGGTACGACCTGTGCGGCATCGTATTCGCGTCCGACGAAATGGAGCGCATCGTCGAATTGGCTTGCCGCGTGGCGCGCGCCGACGTGCGGGTATTGATCACGGGCCCCAACGGCGCCGGAAAGGAGCGCATCGCGAAAATTGTGCACGCCAATTCTTCGATCCGCGGCGGACCCTTCGTCGCCGTCAACTGCGGCGCCATTCCGGCCGAACTCATCGAGGCCGAATTGTTCGGCGCGGAAGCGGGCGCTTTCACGGGCGCGAACCGTGCCCGCGCCGGGCGATTCGAGGCGGCCCACGGAGGAACGCTGTTCCTGGATGAAATCGGGGATCTGCCGCTTGCCGGACAGGTGAAGCTGCTGCGCGTGCTCGAGACCGGCCAATTCGAAATGCTCGGTTCGAGCCGCACCCGCGAGGCCCGGGTGCGCGTCTTGAGCGCCACCAATGCGGACCTGCCCGCATTGATCCGCGTGGGGCGCTTCCGCGAGGATCTCTTCTACCGCCTGAATGTGATCGACATCGCAGTGCCTTCGCTGGCGGAACGCGCGGCCGACATCCTGCCGCTGGCGCGGCATTTTCTCGGCCCGGAAATGAGTTTGAGCGCCGACGCGGCCGCGGCGCTGCTGTCGCACGAATGGCCCGGCAACGTCCGCGAGCTGCGCAATTCCATCGAACGCGCCAAACTGCTCGCCCGCGAAAAAGTCGTGCGCGCGGGCGACTTGAATCTGCCCGCTCACCGCCCGGCGGCCGAAGCCGAGGTGAGTCGCCGCGCCGATCGCGACGCGGAGGGACCGGGCCGCGAAGTGATCGAGGCCAGCTTGCGCGAGGCCGGCGGCAACGTCAGCCGGGCCGCGCAGAGCTTGGGACTGTCGCGTCAGGCCCTGTACCGGCGGATGGAGCGGTTCAACCTGCGGCCGCCCGGCGGCGGTTGAGCGCGGATGCCCGCGGGCCTGCGTTTGAAATTCGCCCTACAGACCAAGCTGGCGCTGTTGCTGATCGCCGTCGTGGCGGCGTCGGCCGCTGTCGGCGCATGGGCGGCGCACGCATTGGGCAGCGTGCTTCTTGGATGGCTGCTGGTCGTCTGTACCGCCCTGGTTCCCGCGGCCTCGCTGGCCGCGCGGATCATGCGGCCGATCACGCAATTGCTTCGCGCGCTCGCCGGCACCGTGGCGAGCTATCGGGAAGGAGACTTCAGCCTGTCCTTGGTCGCCGACCGCACCGACGAACTCGGCGCGCTCATGACCGCACACAACGAACTGGCGGAGGCACTGCGCACCCAGCGTGCGCACCTGGTGCAGCGGGAGCTGTTGCTCGACACGGTGATGCAGAACTCGCCGGTGGCGCTGGTGCTGGTCGACGCGCACGAGCGCATCGCTTACGGCAATATCGCCGCGCGCCACTTGTTGAGCGAAGGACGCAGCCTCAACGGACTGCGCTTCGCCGAGGTCCTGGCGAAAGCGCCGCCGGCCTTGGGCGCCGCCGCCACCGCGCAGGGCGACAGCCTTTTTTCCAGCGACGTCGCGGGAGTCGAGGAGACCTTTCACCTCTCGCAGCGCGCCTTCATTCTGCAGGGCCGCAGCTTCCGGCTGTATCTGCTGAAGCGTTTGACGCGGGAGTTGTCCCGCCAGGAAGTCTCGACGTGGAAGAAGTTGATCCGGGTTCTGAGCCACGAACTCAACAACTCATTGGGACCCTTGTCCTCGCTTGCACATTCCGGCGCCGAGATCGCCAGACGCGGCGACTATTCGACCCTGCCGGACGTATTCGCGGCGATCGCGGAACGAGCGGAGCACCTGCATCATTTCGTCAGCGGCTATGCGGCCTTCGCGAAATTACCCGCGCCGCGGCCGGAACGGGTCGAGTGGCAGGCCTTCGCCGCGGACCTTGCGCGTCAAGAGTTCTTCAGGATTCGAGACTTCCCTCAGGATGGCGCCGGTTGGTTCGACCGCGTGCAGATGGAGCAGGCCCTGATCAACCTGCTCAAGAACGCGCACGAGGCCGGCGGCGCCCCGTCCGACGTGGAGCTGTCGTTCGCCAGCGCCGGCGGCGAGCAGCGCATCGAAGTATGCGACCGCGGCAGCGGCATGAGTCAGACGGTACTCGCTCAGGCGCTGCTGCCGTTTTATTCGACCAAGCGCAGCGGGACCGGATTGGGCCTCGCGCTCGCCCGGGAAATCGCCGAAGCCCACGGCGGGCGCATCCATCTGGCCAACCGCGAGGGTGGGGGGTTGCGGGTCATTCTGGATCTGCCGCCGGCTCCCACCTGATCAGTCGAAATCGGTGGGAAGCTCCGGATGCAGGGCATGACGGAACATATTGTCGATCTGCGCGGCGGTGGTCCGGCCGAGGGACAGCGGCGGCAGCGCGTCGCGCGGAAAAAACGCCGCATCGCTGGTTTCGTCGCTGGGGCGGGCCGAGCCGCCCGTGATTTCGCAGATGAAAAACATCTTGTAGATGCAATCGAGAATCCGCGGCGGATGTCCGCTCCTCTGGTAATCTCGCACGGCGGCAAGCTTGAGCGCTTTGGCCTCGAACCCGGATTCTTCGGCGATTTCCCTCACCACGCATTCGGCCGCCGATTGATGAATGTCGGCCCAGCCGCCCGGCAGCGTCCATTTGCCGTCGCTGATCTCACGCACCAGAAGCACCCGGCCGTCGATGAAGGCGGCCCCGCGCACATCGACTTTCGGCGTCGCGTACCCGCTGTCCTTCTGCAAGACGGCGAGAATGGCGCCGTAGTCCGCGCCGGAGCCCTGCGCCAGCATGCCGGCCGCCAATTCGCGCAGCCGCTCATAACGCTGGCGGTCGAAGCGGTCCGCGGTGAACGCGAGTCCCGTCTGTGCAATCGCGCGCAATTCGCGCGCGACGCGGAGCCATTGCGGATCTTCCGCGGCCATTCAGCGGGGGACGAAAAACTCGGTATAGCTCAGGATTCGGTCGCCGCCGAGTTCGACGAGATCGACCAGTTCCGTGGGCACGGTGACCCCGGTGACTTTTGAATAAATGTCGGCTCGCCAATGAACGGTGGCCCGGGGCCATTCGACCACCAGCGACAGGAGGGAGTAGTCGGTGAGGCGGAATACCTTCACCATCATCGACAGCCAGGGCTTGAACTCCGCCAACCCGTTCGCCCGGATCGCGATCGGCTTATCGGCGCTGGCGCCGACGATTTCGAACCGGCCTTGATCGGCGAACAGCCGGCATAGGCCGGCGAGGTCGCCGCCGACACGGGCCGCATGCAGTTGTTGAATCATGCGTTCCGCAACGACGCGCTCCGCCACTTTATCTCTCCTTCGATCAGGCCAACGCAGCTCGAATCTCACCGCCGATCGCATCGATCGCGGTGCGGGCATAGGGAATTACGGCCCCGAGGCCGTAGAAAAGATGAATCATACCTGGGTGGCAAGTGTAGGACACTTCGGCGTGGGCGCGCTCGAGCCGTTCGAAATAATCCCGTCCTTCGTCGCGCAGGGGATCGAATTCCGCGGTATGGATGAGGGTGCGCGGCAGGCCGGCGAGGTCGGGGGCGCGCAAGGGCGAGATTCGAGGGTCGGCCGGGTCGGCGCCCGGCGGCGCGTAGTACAACAGGTCGTGATCGAGGGTGGCCTGATCGACCAGGTAGCCGCTCGCCAGTTCGCGCTTCGACGGGGTCGAGCGGCTGTAGTCGAGAATGGGACATATCAGGACTTGCAGCGCCAATCGCGGCTTGCCGATGCGCGCGATGGCCTGGGCGGTGACCGCCGCCAGGGTGGCGCCCGCCGAGTCGCCGCAGATGCCGAGACGGGAGCCGTCGATACCGAACTCTCCGGCATGAGCGCTGATGTATGTAACGGCCGCCAGTGCGTCCTCGAGTGCGGCAGGAAAGGGATGCTCGGGTGCGAGCCGGTACTCGACCGAGACGGTCCGGCATTGCGCGCTATTGGCCAGCGCCCGGGCGATGGCGTCGTGCGTGTCCAGGCTGCCCGCCACCAACCCGCCACCGTGGAAGTAGACCAATCCGGGCATGAGGGCGACGGACGAATCGAGAGGGGTATAGATCCGGACGGCGAGCGGCCCGGCGGCGGGCGGTTCGGCGGCCGGCAGTCCGCCGGCCCGCGGCAAAAAGCGATCTTCGATGCGCCCCACCGTCACCTCGGGGCCCGAGAATTTCATGAGTTCGGCGAGTCCGCGGCGGCGTTCCTCGACCGTCGTTTCGAGGACATTGGGCGGGCTCCCCGCCGCCAACGCATCCAGGAATCGTTTGACGCGCGGGTCGAGCGGCACGGCTTAGCGCGGCGGGATCGTCAGAGAGCCAATGCGGTCCGTGTCGCCGCCGGCCATTTCCCGAGGTCCAAGCCGTGATTGGCGAACAGCGCGACGCTCAACCGGTCGATGCCGAAGGCCACGCAACTGGTGTGGGCCAGTGCGCCCTTGTCGTCGTGGATGCCCCACACCTGGCCGAAGTGTTCGCGGTGATAGTTGAAGCTCATGCAGGCAGTGGGCGAGGCTCCGGGATAGTACGGAATCAGGAGTTCGAATTTCAGAGCCTGCTGACGCTGGCTGACGGCCATGACCTGTCCGACGCGGCCGAAGAATGGATCGTTCGCCACTTCGATGGTGAAGGGCAGGCCGAGGTCGGCGGCCAGCCGCGGCGCCTTGGCCATCCAGCTTTCGCGGAATTCCAGGATTTCCTGAGGCGAGCCGATCCTCACGAATTCGCGCATGCGAAACGATTGCAGCCGGTCGAGGCTGCGCGACGGTTCATGCCGAAATACGTCCGCCTCGATGTCGAACTGCAGTCCGCCGGCCGGCAATTGGCCGCGGGTTGCGACGATGGGATAGACCGGATAGCACGCGGCCGGCGACAGCACCAGGTCCGAAGACGTCACGGAGGTGGTCCAATCGCCGCCGTTGTCGTGGCGGTCGACCGCCGATCGAATCGAGGCCTCGGAACCGTGCAGAGCGCAGACGCAACCCAACAGGTTGGGAAAGCTTTTGAGGTAGCCGGATTTCTCCAGTTGCCTGCGGCTCATCACCGGAGGAAAGCGCATGATTTCCGCTTTCGGATCGCGCTGGCGGGTGATGTACGCCTCCAGGCGCTCCACCAGATGGGTATACAGGGCGGTGCGCGCATAGACGCCGTCCACGCCCATGGGCCGAAAGATTGCGTCGGCGATGGAGCTCAAGGGATCGGCCGGGACGCTCGAGAGGGCGGCACCGGAATTGCTGGTATTGGGCATGATGGGTTCAACCACTGATTGAAGTCGGCAACGGCGTCATCAATGAAGTCGCAGCGAGATTGGTGAGGATACGGTCGTTGTTGATCATGAGCGGCGCCGACAGCACGTCGCGCAGCAGCCGCCCGATGGTGAATTCCGTGTCATTGCGGTAACCGGACAGTCCGCAGGCGCGCAGCGAACTCAGCACCGCGGTGACGGCCAGCTCGGACGCCTGCACCTTGGTCAGGGTGATCATGGCCTGGAACTCCAAGGAGGAAATCGCCTTCTCGTCCGACATGATGGCTTCGTAGCTGCGCAGATTGGCCGCCAGTACGCCGCGAAGCGTTCGCAGCGTCGACACGGCCTGGGTGAAATGGGCGGCGCCTGGCGGCATCTGGCCGTTCGAGCCCCGCACGGCGGTGCGTATGAAGGCCTGCGCCTTGCCGGCGGCGGCCGCGGCGATTCCGGCCCATACCGAACCCCAGAGTAAATGCGCGAAGGGCACCATGGTCTGCGCGTGAATTCTGTCGTAGGGCTCGGGCATGATCTGATCGGCCGCCGCGCGTGCGCGCAGGGTGAAACCTTCGCTGTGCGTGCCCCGCATTCCGAGTGTGTCCCATACCTGCAGGCGCTCGAGTGTGTAATCCGACTTGAGCAGCACGAGCAGCACCTGGTCGGAGCCCGCGGCATCGGCCGCGCGGCGGGCGGTGGTCACGACACCATCCGCCTCGACGGCATAGGAGATGACGGTCGCCTTGCGTTCGAGCGTGATGTGTTCGCCCTCGCGCTGGACCGCGGCTTCGCTCGAGCGAACGTTGCCGCCCGCCTGGCCTTCGGTGGTCGAGGATGCCATGAGCAGCTGCTCGCCTGCGATGCGGCTCAAAATGCGTTCGAGCGCGGCATGGTTCTTCGTGTGCCGCACGATGCATGCCATCTTGATCTGGTGCATGGCATAGATCAGGGCGGTCGATGAGCAGGCTTGGCCCAGGATGTAGCAGACATCGGCGATTTCCGCGATGCTGGCTCCTTCGCCCCCCAGTCCTTGAGGGACCTGGATCCCCAAGAGCCGCTGCTTGCGAATTTCCGCAAAGGACTCATTGGGAAAACGCGCCTCCGCATCCACCGCGGTCGCATTGGCTTTCGCCACTTCGGCCGCCGCGCGCGCGCGCGCCGTCAGATCGTTCTGGCGGACATTGACTACCCGGGCAGTGCCCGTGATTCGTTGAGGTTCCATTCAAATTCCCCGAGAAGCCGCCGGTTGAGGTCCAAATCAGTTCCCTTAAGCATATGTAAAGGTTCGGATATATTGTGTGACAGATTCAGCAAAGTATCTTTGTCGATGTCATTTCAACACAGGCGGGCGCCGCACGGTATGATCGCAGGGCCATCGTAGGGAGAGTCGAAGTGGATCCGCAGGCCATTGAGAGCGTGGAAAATCAGCTCGTTGCGCTCGTGAAGCAGCTGCTGGGGGCCAGCGCGGTCCTGCCGCAACCCTTTCCGGTGGAGTGGCAACTCAGCGACCTAGGTATCGGTTCACTGAAAATGGTGAACCTGATGCTTGCGGTGGAGCTCGAGTTCGATATAGCCATCCCCCAGCCGGACATCACCCCCGAGAATTTTCATTCCGTGACGGCCATCAAATCCCTGGTGGTGCGTACGCTCTCCATGCGAAAGCCTGGCTGACCGCTGCCGGCGGATCCGCCCCGCGGGCTGATTGATCCGCCCCGGCCTGCTGATCCGCCCAACCGGCGGGCTTCGGCGCCGGTCAAGCGCGTTCATTGAGCACGGCGACCAGGGCATTCACGTCCTGCAGGCCCGACTGTCCATTCGTGGCGCAGATGCGAATCACATCGCGGCCTTCGAACAGGGTGGGCGCCACCCAGGCCCGCCCGGACGCGACCACGCGGCGCACCAGCGACCGCACGTCGCCGAGCTGCGCCGGCGGCACCACGTCGAGCACCGCCAGTGCGGAATCGTTGGCGACCGTCCATCCAAGGGCCTGCAGGCGCTGCTTGATTTGCTCCACGACTTCGACGCTGCGCTCCACATGCGCGCCGAGACCCTCCCATCCGGCGCAGGCCAGGGCGAGAAACAGGCGCAAGCCGATGAAACGGCGCGACCACTGCATGCTGTTGAGATACGGGTCGACCCCCGAGACGCTCGACGGCATGAAACTGGTCGACGCGTTGAACGCCTCGGACAACAGATCTGCGCGGCGCGTGATGAAGAGGGCGCAGCCCATCGTCGTCGCCAGCCATTTGTGCGCGTCGATGGTGATGGAATCGGCCCGCTCGATTCCCGCCAGCAATCCGCGCAGCCGGTTCGAGGCCAATGCCGCGCCCCCCCAGGCGGCATCGACGTGGTACCAAAGCCGCTCGCTGCGCGCGACGTCGGCGCACGCGTGAAGCGGATCGATCATTCCCGCGCCCGTGGTGCCGGCCGTTGCCACCACCATCACCGGCACGTCGCCGCGCGCGCGGTCCTCGGCAATGGCACGCTGCAGGGCACGCGCATCCATGCGTCCGCTCCCGTCGGTATCGATCAGGCGCAGCGCCGAACGGCCGGCTCCGGCCTGGTGCGCGATTTTCAGCCATGCAATGTGGCAATCGCGCGACGTGTAGAACCTCGCCGGACCCGCCAATGCGCGCACGCCGTCGGCGGCGAACGCAGGGTGCGCGGCGGTCAGCGCGCAGATCAGCGCGGTGTAATTGGACTCCGAGCCGCCGGTGGCAAAATGCCCGGCGCCTTCGCCGCCGAAGCCCGCGCGCCGCGCGACGGCGCGAATGACATGCCGCTCCAGCTCCACCGGTACGGGCGAAGAGCCCGAACTCGCCAACTGCGGATTGAAAAGACTCACGATGCGATCGGCGCATTGCGCGGGAAAGTTCGGTCCCGGATTAAACAATCCGAAATAGCGCGGGTTCGACATTTGTACGATGCCGTGTTCCATGCGCTCGACGGTCCAGCGAAGCAATTCTTCGAGCGGCCGCGGCGCCTCGAAATCGTAGGCCTCGAGTTCGGTGCGAAAGGCGGCCATATCGATGGTCGGAGTCACGGGTCCGGCCTGAATGCGCAGCAGCGCGCGCGCCAGGTCGCCGTTCAGTCCGTCCTCGATGCGGGCGCGTTCGGGCGCGCCGGGGAACAATGCCGCGATGGGGTCGGGCAGCTGATCCATATGCTAGCCGCGGGCGAGCTGCAGTGCTTGGTCCAGATCGGCGAGGATGTCGTCGATGTGCTCGATGCCGACGCTCAGGCGGATGCCGCCGGGGGCGACGCCCGCGGCCAGTTGTTCCGCCGGCGACATCTGCCGGTGGGTGGTCGAGGCCGGATGGCAGGCGAGGGACTTCGCATCGCCCAAATTCACCAGGCGCTTGAAGAGCTTGAGCGCGTCGTAGAAGCGCATGCCGGCCGCGAGACCGCCGCGGATTTCGAAGGTCATGAGCGAACATGCCCGGCCGCCCAAGTACTTCTGCACCAGGGGAAAATACGGGTTGTCCGCAAAGCCCGCGAAGTTCACCGACTCGACGCGCGGATCGGCGCGCAGAAATTCCGCCACTTTGCGTGCATTCTCCACATGCCGGTCGATGCGCAGGGCGACCGTCTCGATGCCTTGGAGAAGCAGAAAGGCATTCATCGGCGAAAGCACGGCACCCATGGTGCGCTGGTAGACGCTGCGGCAGCGGCCGATGAAGGCCGCGGCGCCGTAATGCTCGGTGTACACGAGGCCGTGATAGGAGTCATCGGGCAGGGTGAACATGGGATAGCGGTCGGCGTTCTCGGTCCACGGGAAGGTGCCGCAATCCACCACAATCCCGCCGAGGGTGGTCCCATGGCCCCCCATGAATTTCGTCAATGAATGCACGATGACGTCCGCGCCGTAATCAATGGGACGCACCAGCATGGGAGTCGCGACCGTATTGTCGACGATGAGCGGCATGCGGTGGCGGTGGGCCACGGCAGCGAGCGCTTCGAGATCGCAGACATTGCCGGCGGGGTTGCCGACAGTTTCGCAGAACAGCGCACGCGTATTCCCGTCGATCAACGCCTCCAGATCGGCGGCCCGGTCGGATTTCGCGAAGCGCACTTCGACGCCCATCTTCGGCAGGATGTGGGCGAACAGCGTGTACGTGGTCCCATACAGCTGCGGAACCGAGACGATGTTGCGGCCCATCTCCGTGGCGTTCAACGCCGCGTAATACAGGGCAGTTTGACCGGAAGCCACGCTCAAAGCGGCGACGCCGCCTTCGAGTTCGGTGACCCGCTGTTCGAGCACGTCGCTGGTCGGATTGCTGATTCGGCTGTACCGGTAGCCCGGGACTTCGAGATTGAACAGCGCCGCGCCGTGTTCGGCGCTGTCGAACGAGTACGCCACGGTCTGGTAAATCGGCACGGCGACGGCCTTGGTCGTCGGATCCGAATCGAAGCCGCCGTGAATTGCGATCGTTTCCCGCTTCATGCCTGCGAAATTTCGTTGTAAAAAGTGCGGACAGTGTAACTCGAACCCCATGGAGAGTCGTGGTACGGTTCGCAATTCCTATGACGCAACTCACGGAAGCGAATCCCAAATCGGCGCGCGAAGCGTGGATCCGCGCGCTCGAGCGGACGGCGTCCATCGACCGTCTCGGCATCACGCTGCCGGCATTGATCGGACGGCTGGCAGAGCAATTCGGCGAAGCGCCGGCGCTGATAGCGAAGGAGGGAACGCTGAGCTACCGCGGGCTGGCCGCGCGCAGCAACCAGTACGCACGCTGGGGCCTTGCGTCCGGCCTCAAGCCCGGAGACGCGGTCTGCTTGATGATGCCGAACTGCGCGGAATATATGGCGGTGTGGCTGGGGCTCACCCGCATCGGCGCCGTGGCCGCGCTCATCAACAATCATCTCGCGGGCGACGCGTTGGTGCATTCGATCAACATCGCGGCGCCCAAGGCGGTCATCGCCGGCGGCGAGGCCGCATCCCGTATCGCGCAGGTGCGCTCTCTCTTGGCCGCCGGGTTGCCATGCCGGGTGCTGGGTGAGAGCGCGCACGACATGTCTTCCCTTGCGCCCGAACTTGCCGCAATTCCGGACGACGCCTGGCGCGATTCGGAGGCGGCGCCCGCGCCCATCGGCGCGACGGCCCTGTACATCTACACCTCGGGCACCACGGGTTTGCCCAAGGCGGCGAAGGTCAGCCACTACCGGGTGATGCAGTGGAGCCATTGGTTCGCCGGCTTGATGGATACGCAACCCGGCGACCGCATGTTCAACTGCCTGCCGCTCTATCACAGCGTCGGCGGCGTCGTGGCGACGGGCGCCACCCTGGTCGGGGGCGGCGCGGTGGTGATCCGCGCGCGATTCTCCGCATCGGACTTCTGGCGCGACGTGCGCGAGGAGCACTGCACCTTGTTCCAATACATCGGCGAATTATGCCGCTATCTCGTCAATGCGCCGCACCAGGACATCGAGACCGCGCATTCGCTGCGCATCGCCTGCGGCAATGGATTGCGGCCGGAAGTCTGGGAGCCCTTCCAGCGCCGCTTCAAGATCCCGCGGATACTCGAGTATTACGCGTCCACCGAGGGGAATTTCTCCCTCTACAATTGCGAGGGGCGCCCGGGCGCGATCGGCAAAATCCCATCGTTCCTGGCGCATCGGCTGGCGGTGGCGCTGCTGCGATTCGACGTCGATGAGGGCGAACCGCGGCGCAATGAGGCCGGCTTCTGCGAGCGTTGCGCGCCCAATGAAGTCGGCGAGGCGGTGGGCTTGATCCCGGGCGAGGCCAACGAACTCGCCGGCCGATTCGAGGGCTACGCGGATCCTGAAGCGTCCGCGCGCAAGGTATTGCGCAACGTCTTCAAGGAGGGCGACTCCTGGTATCGCACCGGCGACTTGATGCGCCGCGACGAAGCCGGCTTTTACTACTTCGTCGATCGCGTCGGCGAAACCTATCGCTGGAAGGGCGAGAACGTGTCGACGGCCGAAGTGCTGACCGCGCTCACGGCCGCGCCCGGCGTGGTGGACGGCGTGGTCTATGGTGTGACCGTGCCGGGCGCCGACGGCCGCGCCGGAACTGCGGCGCTGGTCGTCGACGGAAAATTCGATTTGGAGACGTTTCGAACCGACATTGCGCAGCGCCTTCCCGCCTACGCAAGACCGGTGTTTTTGCGGCTGCTGCGCTCGATCGAGACCACCGGCACATTCAAGCCGCGCAAGCAGGAGCTGATGCAGGAGGGATTCGATCCGGCGCGAATCAGCGATCCGTTGTATTTCGACGATCCGAGGAGTCAGCGCTACGTGCCGTTGGACGCGTCCTTGTTCGCCGCAATTTCCGCGGGCAGCATTCGAGTCTGAGCTGAGCGCGGCGCCGGCCGGCGTCAGGCGCCCGGCCGCACCAGCTTGCCGGCTGCCGTGAATTCCAAGGACGGCACGAAACGCAGCATCGCCGGCACTTTGTGAGCGGCCAAGCTGCGCCGGCAGGCGTCGAGCAGATCGTTCTTGATATGTTCGGGCGCATCCGGGCCCACCGCGTTCGCCGGATTCGCCAGAACCACGTCGGCGACGACCACGGCGCCCGTGATGGGATTGCGGCGCGCCCTGACCAAGGACATGCGGACGCGAGGATCGGCATTGAGTATCGACTCGATTTCTTCCGGATATACCTTGAGGCCGCCGACGTTGATGACGCCGCCCACGCGGCCTCTGAAATAATAGCGCCCATTCCGGAGCTCGACCCTGTCGCCGGTGTCGACATAGCCGTCGTCGCTGACGAGAACGGCCGGCACGTCGCCGAGATAGCGGGCGGCGTTGCGGCCGGACCGGATTCGAAGCGTATGGTCGACGACCTTGAGGTTGATTTCACCCGCGGGACCGTCGATCAGCGCCTGCGGAAATCCGGCGCGGCCATCGTCGACGTCGAACGCCACGCCGGCTTCGGTGGATGCGAAGGCATGTGCGATGCGCGCATCGGGATAGGCCGCGTGAAGACTGTCGAGCAATGCCTGGTCGGCGACCTCCCCGGATGCCCTGACGTACCGCGGCTCGAGGATGGCGGCATGGCCGCTCATGAGCGCGCGCCGCCAATGCGAGGGCGTGCCGGAAATATGAGTGACGCCCGCGGCCGCCGCGCGCGCGAGAAATTCCGCGGTCGATTCGCCGGCGCTCGAGAGGACGAGGGGCGAGCGCGACAACACCGCGCGAAGATAAATCTGCAGGCCGCCGTAGCGTCGAATGTCGTAAAAGGTGCTCCATATCGATGGCGCACCGGACGACGTTTGGGTCGGCAGCGCGCCGCCGAGGCTCTCGAGGGTGTGAAGGACGAGCTTCGGCGTTCCGGTGGTCCCGGAGGTCAATAGAATCCATTCAGTGCGCTCGCTGCAGCGCCGTTCGGCAGCTCCGGGAAGCGGATGCGAAGAGATCACGTACGGCGACAGCGAAGCGCCGATCCCGGCGGCGGGGGGCGAATCCAGAATGATGCACTCGGCCTCGGCCGTGGCCGCGACACCCGCGAGCTGTTCGGGGCTAAGATCAGGGGTGCACAGAACCATCCGCCGCGCAACGCCGTCCAGCTCGATGAGCGCAATCGCCGTCGGCAGCTGTTCGCGTGTGGCAAGCAGAACCGAACGGCCGCGAAGCGACTCGAGCGAAGATCCGAACACGGACCCCGCCGCCAGTTCCTGGAGTGCCACCGAAGCGCCGCGACCGTGAAACCCGCCGCGGATCGCGCCCCCTTGTGCGGTGATGGAATTCCACAGGCAATTCACTTCATGCCACCCTCGAGCAATGAAAGCACAAATTCTATTTCAACGCGGCAAGCGCGCAAGTCGAATCCAACAATAACTCACCGGCAGGTCCTTTGGCGGCGAGAAGCATGAATCCGGGGCCATCGCGGAAGTCCATGCCGGCGACGGCGAGCGTGTAGTCCCCCATGGCCGGCTTCGCTGCCGGGAGCCGATCGGCGAGCAAGGCGATCGGATCGGCGCTCAAATTCTCGCCCATCACCCGCAAGGCCAGGTAGGGCGCTCCGCCGAGAGCGAGGGGCGTCCAGGTCTGCGTGCTGACTGGACCGGCGCTGCGCAGAGTTTCGGCGATATCCGCGCGAAGACATTCGATATGGATGTGGAATTGATCCTGGCTTCTTGCATGCCGAGGGTTCAATGCCAGGCCGATGGCGCGCCGCTCGACGGCGTGCCCGAGGAATGCCGCGATGAGGCCGCGCGCCCGCCAAGCGGCGGCAAAGTAATTGGGCGCGCCGGATTCGAGAAGCTCGACGCTTTCCATGCCCGCCAGGGTGCGGGTGGGTATCAACAGAAAGTGCGCGCCGCCTTTTCGATCGGCGAGCACGGCGTAGCCGTCGCGCTCATGCGGCGCGGCGGGCAGGTCGATCCGTACGCAGGGCTCCGCGGTGTGCCGCTGAAGCCAATTCACGGCGCATTGCTCTTGAACGATGCGGCGCAGGGCATCGCGGTCGCCGGCATGGCAGGCATGCAACGACGCGGCGAGCAGCACCGCGCCGATGAGCCAGCTTCGCTCATGCGCCGCTTTACGTGGAGCAAACATGACACATCTCTTGCACGCGTTGGATTCTAGGCGGCGCGGTGCGGCCGCATCAAAATGTTCTGCGAATGGTTGCAAATGCGAATCATTCTCGATAGCATTCGTACTCGCATCATCGATGCCGACCACGGCCTCGGCAGGACGGGATCAATGAGTTCGCACGATAAAAACGGATGTGGATACGCGGCATTTTGGTTGGCGGCGGTGCTTTCGCTGAGCGGATGCGGCGGGGAAGGCTCCACCGACTCGACACCTCCGCCGTCGATCTCGATGTCCGCGGCCGCATTGGCCGGGCAGGCGATTTTCTCCGACGTGAGCCTGTCCGCTTCGGGGCGCCAGTCTTGCTCTACTTGTCATGTTGCTGCGCGCGCCTTCACCGCCGATCCGGCCACCGATCACGGTCTTCCCGTGCCGCTCGGCGGCGCCAATATGGATCAGGCCGGGTTTCGCAATGCGCCGTCGCTGGCATACGCCTCGTTCACCCCGGGGTTTTCATTGACGGACGGACCCGTGGGCGGATTCTTCCGCGACGGGCGCGCCTCCTCGCTCGCGGAACAGGCGCAGCAACCCTTCATCACATCGTTCGAGATGGCCAACCGCGATGCGGCCGAAGTCGTGACCAGGCTGCGGCAGTCGGGCGCGACCTTGGATAAGTTCGTGGCGGCGTACGGTGAGGGCGCGCTGGACGATTCGCCAACGGCCCTGCGGGACATCGGTCTCGCCATCGCGGCCTACGAGACCGAGGATGCGGATTTTCACCCGTTCAACAGCAAGTTCGATTCCTGGCAGCAGGGGCAGACGCAGCTGTCGGCGCAGGAACTGCAAGGGTTGGCGCTGTTCAACAATCCGGGCAAGGGAAATTGCGCGGCCTGCCATCCCAGCCAGAGACAGGGCTTCGACAGTCACCCGCTGTTCACCGATTTTACCTTCGACAATATCGGCGTGCCGCGCAATTGGGCCATACCGGCAAACAATCCCGGTTCGGTGAGCCCCATCGACGGCGCTTCGCTGTTCGGTCCCATCCCCGTCGATGTTCCCGCCGATTCGGAATATGCCTATTACGATCTGGGACTGTGCGGGCCGTTCGTGCCGTCGGCCACCGATGCGGGCGCACGGCCGATTCTCGCGGCGACGACTTCGCTGTGCGGGCTGTTCAAGGTACCCACCCTGCGCAACATTGCGATCACCGCGCCTTATTTCCACAACGGTGTGTTCTTGACCTTGCGCCAGGTGATCGAGTGGTATGTCACACGGGACGTCAACAACAACACCGCGAACAATCCGAATCCGGTCGCATCCGGCCCGGGCGGCAATCCCTACGTGGCCGCGGGCAGTTTCTACTTGAACAGCGACGGAACGCCCGACTTGTACGAATACAACGATTTGCCGGCGGCCTTCGACGCCAATGTCAACGTCGGCGAAGTGCCGTACACGCCCCCGACTTTCGGCGGCGGCCAGGCGCCGACGCTCACGTCGGATGAGATCGACGACGTCGTCGCATTCCTCTGCACGTTGACCGACGGCTTCGATCCGGCGAATCCAACCGCCTACAACCTTCCGGCCCAATGCCAAGGCGGCGCCTCCACCGGCGCCGCAGCTCACACACGAGGAACCGCACCATGATCCGCTTTTCATTCGTCCCCGGCACCATGCCGAAGTTGCTGCGCTCAGCCGTGCTGGTGGCCGGTGCGTGGTGCGCCGGCACCGCGGCCGCCGCCCAACAGAGCGCTTCGCCGCAGACGGTGGAGCAGCAGCAGATTCAAGCTTTGCAAAACCAATTGGCGGCAGTGCAGGCGCAGATGAAACAGCTGGCCGATCAGAACCAGGCGCTGCAGCAAAAAGAGCTGGACCTCGAGCGGCAGTTTGCGCAAGTATCGCCGTCAACGCGGCCCTCCCTGGCCGCACAGCCGCCGGCATCCGCGGCGACGTCCACCGTCGCCGCGGCCGCGAACCTGCGGCTCTGGGGTTACGGCGAACTGTATTACACGCGGCCGACCCGCGATCCGAACAGGGCGCAGGCCGACCTGGCGCGCGCCGTGTTCGGCATCGGCTATTCCTTCGACAGCCGCACTGAATTCAATTCCGAATTCGAAGTGGAGCACGCTGTCTCTTCGGCTTCCGACGTCGGCGAGTTCGAGGTCGAGCAGTTCTACGTCGACAGGCAGCTCGCCAATGCGGTGACTTTACGGGCCGGACTATTCTTGATGCCGTTCGGATTGCTGAACGAACATCACGAACCGACCAATTTCTACGGCGTGCAGCGCAACTTCGTCGAGACCTTGATCATTCCCAGCACCTGGCGCGAGGGCGGGTTCAATGTCCATGGGGACACCGATGCAGGCTTCAGCTGGAACGCTGGGCTCACCACGGGATTCGACCTGTCGAAGTGGGACTACGCTCCGGAGTTTCCGCAGTATGCGACGGCGCTCGATCTGGAGGACAGCGACTCCGCGCCGCTGCAGGCAACCCATCAGGAGCTGGCTCTCGCCAATGCGCATGACCTGAGCCAGTATGTGGCGCTCGGCTATTACGGCGTGCCGGGCCTGTCGCTGGGCGCGGCGATCAGCAGCGGCAAGGCGGTCAAAGTGCCGGCTCCGCCGAATGCGCCGATCCCAGGCGACCAGCGCGTCACATTGTGGGAAGCGCACGCGCGGTGGACTCCGGGCAAGTTCGACCTATCGACGTTATACGCCCATGGCTCCATCGGCAACCTGGCCGTGGCGAACGCCTCCAATCCCGGCTCTGCGAATCCCATCCCCTCCAATTTCTACGGTTACTTCGCCCAGGCGGCGTATGGACTGTGGGAGCACGGCGACTATCGCCTGGCGCCCTTCGCGCGCTGGGAGCGCTACGACATGGGCGCTCGATACGCAGGTACCACGGGTCCGGAAATACCGTCGGGGCTCGTGCCCCTCTCGGGAACGCCCGGCGACTACGGCTACTGGCCGCGGAATCAGGACCGGGTATGGACCGTGGGTGCGAACTTCTACACCACGCCGCACGTGGTATTCAAAGCCGACTATCAGTGGTTCGATTTGAACAGCGATTTCAACCGCTTCGACCTGGGATTGGGCCTCAACTTCTGAGGCGTGGATCTCACGCCGACTCGGGCTCCGTGGCAGACGACTCGGGCTCAGGCGCCTGGCGCAATGCGCCGGCGGCGGGGATTCGCACCAGAAGGCTGGTGCCTCCGGAGGCGGGACTTCTCACGTCGAGGCGTCCGCCGAGCGCGCGGACCCGGTGCCGCATGGAGGCCAGACCGTGCGAGCCGATGGCGGTGAGGCGGCCGGCGGGGATGCCTTTGCCGTCGTCCGAGATTTGCATGACGATGGTTTCCTCGTCGATGTCGAGCGTGATGTCCATGGATTTCGCGCCCGAATGCTTGAGGATGTTCGTGAACGCTTCCTGGGCGATGCGAAACAAAGCGATGGCCGCCCCGGAGTTGAACTTCGGTTCGTCGGCGGGATAGACCTCCACGCATTTGAGGCCGGCGTTGCCGCAGGTGACCTTCAGCTGCCAGCGCAGGGCTGCGAATAAACCAACATTGTCCAGCAGCGTCGGGCGCAATTCCTCGATGATCCTGCGCTTGAGATCGACGCCGGCGGAGAGGTTCTGCTGCACGCGGTGCAGCCGCTGCTGCATGTCGGGATTGTCCTTGGCGAGATGCTGCTCCGCCCAGGAGATGTCCATGCGGGCGCCGACCAGCAGACCGCCGAGTTCGTCGTGAAGCTCGCGTGCCAGACTGGCCTTTTCGCGTTCAGCCACGTTTTGCAAATGCGTCGACAGCTCGACCAGTTCGCGATTGCGCTCCCCGGCCTCGCGCTCGAGCTGCAATTTCTGGTCGCGAAGTTCGGCCGTTTGCGCGGTGCGGCGGCGAAGGTCGACGTACACCAGGCGGGCCGCAATGCCCACCAGCAGCATGTTGAAGAGGGTGGCGGCGACCGTAACCCAGCGGCTCAAGGTCAGGGACCTCGACCAATTCTCCACCGCCGCGGCATGCTCGCGCGCCTCGCGGCTGCGCAGCTGTTCCAGGACATCGTTGATGGCATCGCCGGTGTCGGCGCCGACCTTGGTCCTGACCAGGGCAATCGCCGCCGAGGGTCCCTGGGATTTTTGAATGGCGATCAGCATGGTCAGATCCGCGAGCCGCTTGCCGATCAATACGTGCAGCGTCCGGACATCATCGACGCTGGAGCCGGATTTCCCATACACCGTCTGCAATCGTTCGAGATCCGGTTCCACGCCGGCGACGATCTGTTCGTAGCTCTTGGCGAATTTCTGATCGCCGGTCAGCAAGTATGCGCGCTGGGCGCCGACCGAGCGGGCGAGCGAAGCCTGCAATTCGTCGACGACATGTTCGCGCATCGCGGATTGCTGCAGGCGCTCGCTCGCCGTCTGCAGCCGCTCCTGCCCGGCACCGCTCAAAAAAAACAGCGCGGCCAGGAAACCGATGATCAGAAACGGCGGTACGGCAACGTACCAGCGGCCCAATCCGTCCAGCGCTTCGCCCAAAATATTGATCCGGGTCATGCGAAATACTTTACGCGGAAACCGCTGGATGCGCATTTGCGGGCTCGGCCCACCGCGGCGCTGCCCTTGTAAGTATTACATGCTTGGCGCCGGCCGCGATCTGGCTCACCGACGACGTGTTGCTGGGCGCCGAGTATCGGGACAAGCCCGACAACTTGAGCGCTTTTCATGAAACCAGCGCGGCGGATGTGGTCATTGCCTGGGCTGCGATCAAGAACCTGAGCGCCACCGCGGCGTGGGCGGACCTCGGCCGGATTGCCGGCAAGGCTCCTCAGCGGGGCATCTACATCAGCGCATGGCTGGGTTATTGATGAGAAGCCGCTTACCATACGCGGCCTCATGCCCATCGCCCGACTCGACAAAGTTTCTCTAAGCTTCGGCCTCAAGCCGCTGCTGGACCGTGCCGACCTGCAGATCCGCAGGGGCGAACGCGTCTGCCTGCTCGGCCGCAACGGCGAAGGCAAATCCTCACTGCTGCAGCTCGTCACCCGCCAAATCGTTCCGGACTCCGGCGAGGTCTGGGTACGTCCGGGCGCGCGGGTCGCGAGCCTGGCCCAAGAGGTCTCAGCCGCCAGCGATGAATCGGTGCGGGACGTGGTGATGAGCGGCCTCGAGCCCGATACCTCGGGGCACGGCGACTGGCAGGCGGAACTGCAGGTGGACCAGGTGATTTCACGCCTGCAGCTCGATCCTGTCGCATCCATGAGTGCGCTGTCGGGCGGTTGGCGGCGGCGCGTGATGCTGGGGCGGGCATTGGTGGCCGCACCGGATCTGCTGCTGCTGGACGAGCCGACCAATCATCTGGACATCGACGCGATCACCTGGCTCGAAGACATGATGATGGACTTCGAGGGCGCGTTGCTGTTCATCAGCCACGACCGCTCCTTCGTGCGCCGCCTGGCGACGCGGATCGTGGAATTGGACCGCGGTCAACTGCGGGTCTGGCCGGGGAGCTACGACGACTACGTCGTACAAAAGCGCGCGTCCCTTGAAGTGGAGGCCAAGCACGCGGCCCTGTTCGACAAGAAGCTCGCGCAGGAAGAGGTGTGGATCCGCCAGGGCGTGGAGGCGCGGCGCACACGAAACGAGGGAAGAGTGCGCGCGCTCAAGCAATTGCGCATACAGCGCAGCGAACGGCGCGAGCGGATCGGCCAGGTCGACATTCGCGTGCAGGACGCCGCACCATCCGGCAAGCTGGTGTTCGAAGCGAAGCATATGACCCACGCCTTCGGCTCATCGCCGGTGATCGCGGATTTCTCCGCGCGCATCATGCGCGGCGATCGCATCGGGATCATCGGCCCGAACGGCTGCGGCAAGACCACGCTGATCAAGCTGTTGGTCGGCGACCTGGAGCCCACCTCGGGGATCGTCAAGCGCGGCACGAACCTGGCATGCGCCTACTTCGATCAGCAACGCGAACAACTGGATCCGGCAGCCTCCATCATGGACAACGTCACCGGCGGCAGCGGCGACACGGTGATGATCGACGGGCAGCCGCGGCATGTGTCGGGATACCTGCGGGACTTTTTGTTTCCGCCGGAGCGGTTGAATGCGCCTGTCAGCATGCTGTCGGGCGGAGAACGCAATCGGTTGTTGCTGGCGCGGCTGTTCGCGCGCCCAAGCAATCTCCTGGTGATGGATGAACCCACCAACGATTTGGACGCGGACACCTTGGAACTGCTGGAGGAAATGGTCGGGAACTACGCGGGGACGCTGCTGCTCGTGAGCCATGACCGCGCATTTCTCGACAACGTCGTCACGGGAACGCTGGTGTTCGAGGGCGAGGGGCAGGTCAACGAATATGTGGGCGGGTACAGCGATTGGCTGCGGCAACGGAAGGCCGGTGCCGCGCAAAAGTCGCGCGCGGCGACCACCGCCGCGGCAGCTGCCGCAACTGCGGCCAGTGCGGCCGCGGCGGCGGGCCCCGCGCTGGAGCGAACGCCGTCCAAGGCGCGACGGCTGTCCTACAAGGATCAGCGCGAACTCGCCGCCCTGCCGGAATTGATCCAGCGCCTCGAAGCCGAGCAATCACAGCTCAATGCGGCGATCGCGGACCCTGGTTTATTCAAGGACGACCCGCCGCGGGGCACCACCGCCTTGGCGCGCTTGCAGTCGCTGGCGGGGGAACTCGAGGCGGCCTATTCGCGCTGGAGCGCGCTCGAGACCTGACGAACCGGCGGTGCGGTGGCTGCCGGCGGTGCGGTGGCTACGGGCTGCGTGGCCAGGGCGCTACCGGCGCGATCGCCCGCGCCCGAGGAGGTCGCTGGGATTGGGCAGGGCGCCGGCTGCGGCGTCGGGAATCACCAGCGATGAGGCCTGTTCCCGGCGCATCTCCTGCAGTTCGCGCATGGTTTGCTGCACGGCCTGTTCGGCGGAGGCGCCGAATTTCTCGATCGCCACATCCAGCGATGCGGCGTCCAGCTCAAAACTGATGGGCACGGCGCCCATGGGCGTCATGACCTGCGCCTGCCCGACGTAGATGACGGGGCGTGCGGCATCCGCGGAGCCGTCGGCGCCGACCGGCGTCAAACGGCGGATCGTGCCGACCTTGCGATCGGTGAAGGTTTCTTCTCGATATATCTGCGTCGAGTCCATGGTTGCCTGACGGCCATCGGTGGTGGAACTCATGCGTGGGCTACCCCTTGTGATCGTTTCGGTAATTCAAAGATCGCACCCTAGCAGTTTGCAGCGTTGCCTGGGAGGCCCTGATACGATACTGGCTTGGCACACTCGGCTACAGCTCACAAGGTCCCCGCGTGGACCACCCTGCTAGGCATCGCCCTGTTTGGAGTGGCGTTGTTTTCGCTCCATCATCTCCTGGGCCAATATCGCTGGGCGGACATTCTCGGCCACGTTAGAGCCATACCGCCGGGCAAATTGTTGCGCGCGGCCATGTTTTCAGCGGCGGGATACGCCTGCCTCACGCTGTACGACGCCCTGGCCGTGCATTTTGCGGGCGCGCGCGTCCCCTATGCCCGCATCGCCCTGATTTCCTTCATGGGCTACGCCATCGGCCACAATGTGGGGTTCAACACATTGAGCGGCGGCGCGGTCCGCTATCGGGCCTATTCCGCACTCGGCCTGGGCGCCAAGCAGATTGCCACCATCATTGCCTTCGGTACCGTGACCTTTTTGCTGGGGGCAGGACTTTTGCTCGGGCTCTCGCTGATTTCCCAGGCGGGCATGTCGGGTTCGGCGCTGCACGTGCATGCTTCTCTCGCCCGGGTCGCCGGCGGGTTCCTGCTCGCGGCCGTCGCTGCCTATTTGTGGCTGGTGTGCACCCGGCACGAGCCCCTGCGCTTTCGGCGTTTGGTGATTCCGGTGCCGAAGGCGCGCATTGCGTTCGCGCAAGTTGCCGTGGCGTGCGCCGATCTGCTGTGCGCCGCCAGCGTGCTGTTCGTGCTGCTGCCGGGACATGCCGAGATCAGTTTCGGAGCGTTTGCCGGCGTCTACCTGATTGCGATCGCCGCGGGTGTGATCAGCAATGTGCCGGGCGGCATCGGGGTGTTCGAGACGGTGCTGCTGCTGCTGCTGCCTGCGGTGCCCAAGGACCGATTGCTCGGCGCCCTGGTCGCCTACCGCGCCATTTATTATTTCGCGCCGTTCGCCCTGGCCCTGGCGCTCTTGGGATTGCACGAAGTGTGGGTGCACCGGGGGCCGGCGGTACGCCTGGTGCGGCTCGGGCGCACCATCTTGATTGCGGTGACTCCCCAGGCAATTGCGATCGCGGTATTCCTCGCGGGCGCCGTGCTGCTGTTCTCCGGCGCAACGCCCGGCCTCGGCAATCGGCTCGATCTGCTGCGCAATTTTGTGCCTCTGCCCATTCTCGAGTTGTCGCATCTGCTCGGCAGCGCAGTGGGCGTGGGTCTTTTGATCATCGCCCACGGGCTGTATCGGCGGCTGGACGCGGCGTGGTGGCTGACGATCTGGCTGCTGTGCGCCGGAGTATTGCTTTCCCTGCTCAAGGGGTTCGACTACGAGGAGGCCACGATACTGGGCGTGGTCATCGCCGTCTTGGTGTCGGCTCGAGGCCGCTTCCGCCGGCGCGCTTCGCTGATTCAACAGCATTATTCCGGACCATGGATCGTCGCACTCGTGCTGGTGCTGTTCACCGCCGTGTGGCTGGTGATTTTCGCCAATCGCCACGTGCCCTACGACAACCAGCTTTGGTGGGAATTCGCTTTCCACGCCTCGGCTCCGCGCAGTCTTCGCGCTTCGCTGCTCGCGGCGGTGATCGCCGCCGCGTACGGCCTGTGGCGCCTGCTGCGCCCCGCACCGCCGCCGGTATCGGTGCCGCGGAGCGAGGATATGGAACGCGTGGCGGAATTGATCGCCCGCTCCCCCGATACCACCGCGAACCTCGCCCTGCTCGGCGACAAGAACCTGCTGTTCAACACCGAGCGAACCGCATTCATCATGTACCAGGTGTCGGGCCACAGCTGGGTGGCGATGGGGGATCCGGTGGGACCGCCCGATGCCTGCGAGACGCTGGCCTGGGAGTTCCTGGAGGATTGCGATGTGATGGCGGTCTCCCCGGTGTTCTACCAGGTGAAGCCGGAGAATCTGCCCCTGTATATCGATCTGGGACTGACATTGAGCAAGCTCGGCGAGGAGGCGCGGGTGGCGCTCGATTCGTTTTCGCTGGAGGGAGCCGCGCGCGCCGACCTGCGCCAGACCCACCGGCGCGCGAGCCGCGACGGCGCACAGTTTCAGATCGTGCCGCGTGCGGAAGTCGGCGCCATTGTCGGCGAGCTGCGGGCGGTATCCGAGGCGTGGCTCGAGGAGAAGAAAACGGCGGAGAAGCGTTTCTCGCTCGGCTACTTCGACGAACGGTATCTGATGCATTTCGACTGCGGCGTCGTCCGCTGCAACGGAGCCATCGTCGCCTTCGCCAATCTGTGGCCCGGCGCTTCCAAGGAATTGTCCGTGGATCTGATGCGCTACAACGCGGACGCGCCCAAGGGCGTCATCGATTTTCTGCTGATCGAATGCATGTTGTGGGGCAAATCCCAGGGCTATCAGTGGTTCAATTTGGGGATGGCGCCGCTGTCGGGGCTCGAAGAGCACGCGCTCGCTCCGGCCTGGCACAAGCTCGGCCGCATGGTGCAGCGCTACGGCGAGATGTTCTACCACTTCGAAGGGCTGCGAAAATACAAGGAAAAGTTCCTGCCGGTGTGGCGGCCGCGATATCTCGCCGCTCCCGACGGCCTGGCGATGGCCGGCGCCCTTCTCGATGTCACCTCGCTCATCTCCGGGGGCGTGGGCAAGGTCCTGCGCAAGTGAGGCGCAACGAGGCTAGACGAATTCGGTTTCGATCTTCTGCGCGACTTCGCGCATCTTGGGAAGAAATGTCTCGACCGCCGTGCGCAAGGTCACCGCGGTCGCGGCGTAGCGGACGGTGACCGTGGCCAATATTCGATCCTTGCCGCGAACCGGGACGGCCAGGCTGGTTTCCTCCGACACCCGCCGGGCGCGGTGCGCCATGCCGAAGCCCTGGGTGCGGGTTTCGTTGAGCAGCCTCTCGACTTCTATGCGGCTGCGCGCCAAACGATCCTCCGGCAGCGATGAGCGCGACAACAATTCCAGCAAGGCATCGCGCTCGGGGCTTCCGCAAAAAGCCAGGTAAGCGCGTCCCGCCGCAGAGCCGAGCATGGGCACGCGCACGCCCGCGCTGTATTGTTCAAGGGCCAGCGGGCTTTGGCGATCGGTAGTCTCGCGGATCATCTTGGTGGCGCCCGAGGGCGTCGCCACGGCAACGGGCCAGACGATTTGCGCACCGAGCGCGGCCAGATGGGGCTTGGCGATATGCGCGACCATGGCTTCGTCATCGAATCCATCCGACAGTGCGCGCACCATGATGGTGGGGCGGTAGCAATCGTCGTGCGGATCGCGTTCGACATAGCCCGCCAGGCGCAGCGTCTCCAGAATCCGATAGGTCGTGGTGCGCGGCAGTCGCACCGCGCTCGCGAGCGTGTTGATGGCTGCACGCTCCAGGCGATTCAATTCGGTCAAGACTTCGAGTCCGCGGTTGAGAGCGCGAATCGGACGGGTCGATTCGCGCTCAGCTTCCTCCATCGATTCAGGATGCGGATTGACTTTCGCGTGCATGGTCGCCTCTTTCGGATATTTTGTCGGACAAAACATGTGCTTATCTCCCCGGCGCGGACGCCCTTCTACGCTCCGGCCGTCTGCCCGGATGGCGACGCTATTCCCTCAGTGTCGCCAAGGCGGCCAATGCCTCGGCACGCGCCGCCTCGTGATCGACGAGGCGGTGCGGGTAGTTCGTACCCAGCCGCACACCGGCAGCCGACAGAACCAGCGGGGGCGCCGCCCACGGTCGGTGGATCCACTCGCACGGCAAGCGCGCGAGTTCCGGGACCCACTCCCGTACATAAGTACCCTGCGGATCGAATCTGGTTGCCTGAAGGGTCGGATTGAAAATCCGGAAATAGGGCGCGGCATCGGCTCCGCAGCCGGCCACCCATTGCCAGCCCAGGGTATTGGAGGCCAGATCCGCGTCGACCAGGGTGTCCCAGAACCAGCGTGCGCCCTCGGTCCAGGGCTGAAGCAAATCCTTGACCAAAAAGGACCCGGCAATCATGCGTACGCGATTGTGCATCCAGCCCGTTTTCCAGAGTTGACGCATCCCCGCATCGACAATGGGAAAGCCGGTCGAGCCTCGCTGCCAGGCGCGAAGCTCGCCGGCATTGGATTTCCAGGGAAACCGGGCGAATTTCTGCCGCAGCGGCCGGTCCGCAGCTTGCGGAAAATGGTAGAGCACGTGGTGCGCAAATTCGCGCCATCCCAACTCGGCCAGAAATTGCGAATCACGCCAGGTCGTATGCCGGCCCCGGCGCAGGGCGGAGCGGCGCGCCCCATGCCAGATTTCCCGAGGCCCGATCTCGCCGAAATGCAGATGGGGCGACAGGCGCGACGTGCCCTCCGCATCCGGCCGATCGCGCGACGAGCCGTAATCATCGAGGCCGTCCTTCAGGAATCGCCGCAGTGCCTCGTGGCCGGCGCCGCTTCCCGGCGTCCAAGCTGCGCCGAAGCCTTTCGCCCAGTCCGGCCGGGGCAGGAGGCCGAGATCGGCGAGGGCGCAGGAGGCCGGCCACGCGAGAGGTGATGTCATGCGCAGCGGCGCCTCGGCCGGTTCGTCCGGATCGGCGAGCGCTTTGCAGTGCCGCCAGAACGGCGAGAACACTTGGAAAGGGCCGCCGCTGCGGTTCTCGACCGTCCAAGGTTCGTGCAGCAAGGCTGCGTTGAAGCTGGCAGTGTCGAACCCGGCCGCGCGAAGGGCGGTACTTATCCTTCGGTCGCGAGCGATCGAGGCGGGCTCGTAACACCGGTTCCACAGGACACGCGTGGCGCCGCAGTCGGCGGCGATCCGCAGCAGTTCCGTCAGCGTGTCCGGCCCGGAACGAAAGGTTAGCCGCGAGCCGCGACCGCGCAATTCTTCCTCGAGGCGCGACAGGCTGTGATGCAGCCACCACCGCGAGGCGCCCCCGGGCGCGAAGGCCCCGTCTTCTTCGGGCGCGAAAACAAACACCGGCACGATGGGCGCGCCGGCCGCCTGTGCCGCCCTCAATGCCGGGTTGTCGGCGAGGCGCAAATCCCGGCGAAACCAAACGAGTGTCGTCACGGCCGTTGGGCTACAATTTGCGGCCGATTTTCGCAGGAATTCAAGGAATCACGCTCACCATGTCGGAAAAACCCAGTGCGGCGCCGGCCGCCCCCACGCCGGTTGAGACGGTCATCATCGGCGCAGGTCCCGTGGGACTGTTTCAGATCTTCGAACTCGGCTTGCTCGGGATCAGTGCGCACATCATCGATTCGCTGGCGCAGGCCGGCGGCCAGTGCACGGAGCTGTACCCGGAAAAGCCGATCTACGACATTCCGGCGCTGCCGATCTGCGGCGCCCAGGAATTGATCGATCGCCTGCTGGAACAGGCCAAACCTTTCAACGCCACCTTCCATCTCGGCCAGGAAGTCACCGAAGTGCAGGCTCTGGAGGGCGGAAAATTTCACGTCGCCACGTCGGCCGGCACGCACCTGATCGCGGGCGCCGTGGTGATCGCGGCCGGCGTGGGCTCCTTTCAACCGCGGCGCCTGGCCTTGCCGGGCATCGAAGAATTCGAGGGCAGCAGCGTCCACTACCGGGTGAAATCGGCGGCGGATTTTCACGGGCGCGATCTTCTGATCTGCGGCGGCGGAGACTCGGCTTTGGACTGGACGGTGGCGCTGTGCGAGAAGGCGCGATCCTTGACTCTGCTGCACCGGCGGGCGGAATTCCGCGCAGCCCCCGCCACCGTGGCGCGCATGCGCGAACTGGTCGGGGCGGGACGCATGCAGTTGTTGGAGGGCAACGCCACGGGATTGCGCAAGAGCGGCGGCGAACTGCAGGGACTCGATGTGCGCACCGCCGACGGCCGCGACATTCACGTGGCCGCCGACCAGGTGCTCGCTTTCTATGGCCTGCATCCGAAGCTCGGGCCCATCGCCGAATGGGGTATGGAGCTGGAAAAGCGCGCCCTCAAGGTGGATACCGAGAAGTTCCAGACCAGCGTCCCCGGGATCTTCGCCATCGGCGACATCAACACCTATCCCGGCAAGAAAAAGCTCATCCTGAGCGGCTTTCACGAAGCCGCGCTCGCCGCCTTCGCGATTCAGCATCACCTGTTCCCGGAGAAGCGGCAGTTCCTGCAGTACACGACCACCAGCCCCATCATGCAGAAGCGCCTCGGGGTGGCGGGGACGGAGAGCGGGCGCGCCGAGTCCGGCCGCGGCGATTCGCACTGAGGCGTACATGAACCGGCTGCTCGAGGATTTGATCAAGGTGATGACGCTCGAGCGCCTCGAGATGAACCTGTTCCGCGGCGAGAGCCGCGACATCGGCAGTCCGCAGGTATTCGGCGGCCAGGTATTGGGGCAGGCATTGGTCGCGGCGACGGCAACGGCCGATGACCGCGTGGTGCACTCGCTGCATGCCTATTTCCTGCGGCGAGGAGATTTCAATTCGCCCATCGTCTACGAGGTCGATCGCGCCCTGGACGGCAAGCATTTCTCCTCGCGGCGCGTCGTTGCCATTCAGCACGGCCGGCAGATATTCAACATGTCGGCCTCTTTCCAGTCGCCCGAAGCGGGTCTCGACCACCAGATTTCCATGCCGGACGTACCCCTCCCGGAAACGCTGCCCGATCTCGAGGCCCACTACCGGGGGGTGGCGGACAAATTGCCGGAGGCAGTGCGCCGCATGCTCGATCAAAAGCGCCCCTTCGAGTTTCGGCCGGTGCAGCCTCCCGACGTGCTGCGACACGAGAAGTCGGCTCCGCTCAAGTACATCTGGTTTCGCGCGGTGGACAAACTCGCCGATGGGGAAGCGCTGCACCGAAGCTTGCTGGCCTACGTGTCCGATTTCCACCTTCTCGACACGGCGCTCAGGCCGCATGCGGTATCCATAGTCTCGCCCAGCCTGGTCATCGCCAGTGTCGATCACGCGATGTGGTTTCATCGCAGCGTCCGGGTGGACGATTGGCTTCTGTATGCGATCGACAGCCCGAGCGCATCGGGGGCGCGTGGCTTCACGCGCGGCAGCGTATTTTCGCTCGACGGCCGACTGGTCGCGAGCGCGGCGCAAGAGGGCTTAATTCGGGTTACTTCCTAGCACAGGGAATCCACTCTTGATCAAAGCAATTCTCATCATCTTTCTCGTCGTCGCCGCCCTGGTCGGCGGACTCCTGACTCTGCGCAACAGCGGGCGTGCGGGAATGCCCGGCCAGGACGTGCTGGGACGCGCCGCGAAGCGAGCCCGCGAAAATGCCGCCGAGGAAGACAGAGAGGACCGGCCCGCCCCTTGAGGAGCCTGCGCCGTAGAGGATCGTGCGCCGTCAAGGAGCATAGTCCACCCGCGACGCCTCCCAGACCTCGCGCGGCAGAATGAACAGGTGGCAGTCCCACCAGCGATTCTTGGCGCGGCGGTGTTTGCGAAACACCGCTTCCCAACGCATGCCGATTTTCTCCAGCACCCGGATCGAGGCGCGGTTGTTGACGTCGACGGTCGAAATCACCCGCTCCGCGCGCAGATCAAAAAACGCCGCATCGACGAGCGTCAGCGCGATTTCCGTCGCATATCCCTTGCCCCAGTCCGCATTGCCCAGCATGTAGCCCAGGTCGATGACATTGCGCTCGATGAAGGACAGGTCGCAGGCGCCGATGACGCGGCCGGACACGCTTTCCTCCACCGCAAGTTCGAACCGGGTTCGAGGCCGCTCCCGCTGCGAAGCCAGCAGCCCCTCGATATACTCCTCGGTGCTGTCGCCGTCGCGGGGTCCGAAAAAGAGGTAGCGGGTGACGCGCGGATCCGATGAGTAGGCGAGAACCGCGTCGAAATCGGTTTTGACGAAATCGCGCAGGGTCAACCGCGCCGTGCGGATGGGAAGGGTCAGCGCCCGCACAGCACTTTCCCCGGATTCAGGATGCCCTTCGGATCGAGTGCCCGCTTCAATGCATACATGAGGTCCAGTTCAACCGGATCCGCGCGCCGCGCGAATTCCGCCGCCTTCAGACGGCCGATCCCATGTTCGGCGCTGATGCTGCCGCCCAGGCTCTCGACGAGATCGAACATGGCCTGCTCTAGCGCATGCTTGCGCGCCAGAAAGGCTTCGGCCGCGCTGCCGGGCTTTTGACTCACGTTGAAATGCAGGTTGCCGTCGCCCGCATGGCCGTAGGCAATGACATCGCCCTCGGGCGCCAGGTTGCCCACCAGCGCCGAGCCTTTGTCGATCAGGGAGGGGATCGCGGAGACCGGGACGGAGACATCGTGCTTGAGGCTCAGTCCGTGGCGGCGCTGCGCCTCCGGCACCGATTCACGCAGCTTCCACATGGCTCGTGCCTGCGCAATCGACGTCGCCAGCATCGCGTCTTCGATCGCGCCGCGCGCGGCGGCGTCCTCGAGTACTGCCGTCAATACCGAGTTCAAATCCTGACGAGGATTGGGCGAGGAGAGTTCGATGAGCAGGTACCAGGGCGTGCCCTGACTCGAAGGGTCGGCGACGCCGGGCACGTATTTGACGGTAAGTTCGACCGCCATGCGCGGCATGAGCTCGAAGGAGGTGACCTGATCGCCGGCGGCCATACGCAAGTGTGCCAGCAGGTCGAGGGCGTGCCGCGGTTCGCTGATGCCGACCAGCGCGGTCGCACTGTCGGCCGGTTGGGGGAAGAGTTTCAAGCAGGCCGCCGTGATGACGCCGAGGGTGCCTTCGGCCCCCACGAACAATGATTTTACGTCATAGCCGGTGTTGTCCTTGCGCAAGCTCTTGAGAGCCGCGAGCACCCGCCCATCCGCCAGCACCACTTCGAGGCCGAGCACCAGGTCGCGCATCATTCCGTAGCGCAGCACCGCCGTACCCCCCGCGTTGGTCGACAGATTGCCGCCGATCTGGGCCGTGCCTTCGGAGCCCAGGCTCAAGGGGAACAGCCGTGCGACCTCGCGCGCGGCGGCCTGCGCTTCGGCCAACGTGCAGCCCGCTTCGACGATCATGGAATAGTCGGCCGCATCGATCTGCCGGATGCGGTTCAGCCTGCGCATCGACAGGACGATCTGCGCGTCGGCCTCGTCGGGGGTGGCGCCGCCGCAGTAGCTGGTGTTGCCGCCGTGCGGGACGACAGCGACTTCGTCACGATGGCAAATCCGCAATATCCGTGCGACCTCATCGACGCTGCGCGGCAATAGCACCAGGGGCGTGGCGCCGCGATAGAGCCCGCGAAAATCCGTGAGAAAGGGCGACACCGCATCCGGCGAGTCGAGCCAGGACCCACCGCCGCCGATGTCTTTGAGCTCCCTTAAGGTGTCAGGGCCGGGAGGTCGGGGCATGAACGGTGGCAATGGCGGCGCGGCGCGAACGCGGCCGGGTCAAGAGCATTTGTACGACGCCCAGCTGGCGCTCCTCGAACCCGCCCTCGCAATAGCATAGGTAGACTCCCACATGCGCACGAAGCGCTCAGGATAACCCAATGCGCGCACTTCGGCCCGCCGAGCAAGAAAGCGCTCCCGCCAGGCCTTCAGGGTGAGCGCGTAGTGCGGACCGAAGTCCTCCAGGTGAGCGGATGCGCCCGACCACGGAAAAAAACATCGAGGTTGCGAGCGGGGTCAGAACCGCTTGCCGCTGCCCTCCCGCACCGCGGCGGGCACGGGTTTCAAGTCCCAGATCAGGCCGAAGAAGGACATGAGCTTCAACACGTAGAAGGTGACGTCGAACTCCCACCAGTAGAAGCCCTGGCGCACCGACGCCGGGTAGTGGTGATGGTTGTTGTGCCATCCTTCTCCCAGGGTGATGATGGCCAGCCAGACGTTGTTGCGGCTGGCATCCCCGGTCTTGTAGCGCTGGCGCCCGAAAACATGCGACAGCGAATTGATGGTGTAGGTGCCGTGATAGACCGCCACCGTCGAGATGAAAAATCCCCAGACCAGCATTTGCCAGCCGTTGGTGCCCCAACCCGGGGCCACATGCTTGAGCAGCACCCCCAGCGAGAAGACGCCCACGCCGAGGATGGTCGGTACCACGACGTCGAATCGATCGAGAAAACGCAGTTCCGGGTACTTGAGCAGGTCCTTGACGCGCGACAGATCCGCGGCGAAGTGCTTATGCGACATGAACCACCCCATGTGGCTCCAGAAGAATCCGTGCTGCACCGGGGAGTGCACGTCGTCCGGCTTGTCCGAATGGACGTGATGATGGCGGTGATGGGCTGCCCACCAGATCGGTCCGCGCTGCACCGCGGATGCCCCCAGCAATCCGAAGATGAACTGGCCGAGCCGGGAGGTCTTGAAAGTGCGGTGGGAAAAATATCGATGATAGAAGCCGGTGATGGCGAACATGCGGACCACGTACAGCAGCAGCGTGACGGCCAGGGCCACCCAGCTGAACCCGACCCATATCACGGCCAGGCAGGCCGCATGCATCAACATGAACGGAACGACGCGCGCCCAATCGACGTGCCGGGCCGATTCGGGGCTGACGATCTCTTCCCGGGGCCTCGTCGCAAAGTCGCTGTTGCCGAACCAGCGCGAGAGTTCCCGACCCACCCGCTCGGCGGCCGGAGGCTCTATGACGATTTCATTCTCTGGGGTCATCTTGGATTCCTATGACTGTAAAGCGGCGATGCGTTCATCGAGGGGCGGATGGCTCATGAACAGCTGCATGAAGCCATTCGTCCCGCCGGTATTGATGCCGAAGGCCTGCATCTGCGGCGGCATCGGCGGTCCTTGGCTGCGCTTCAGTGCCTGCAGCGCGTCGATCATACTACCCGTTCCGGCGAGGTCAGCACCGCCGCGATCGGCGCGAAACTCGCGGCGCCGCGAAAACCAACTGACGATCAGGCTCGCGATGATGCCGAGCACGATTTGCGCCACCAGAGTGGTCAGGAAAAAGCCGATCCCGGATTCTTCCCGGTCGTTCTTGAACAGTGCCCTGTCGACGATGTTGCCGATGATACGCGCGAGAAAGATCACGAATGTATTCAGCACACCCTGCAGCAGGGCGAGAGTAACCATATCACCGTTCGCCACATGGGTTATTTCGTGACCCAATACCGCTTCGGCCTGGGACGGGGTCATGCTGCGCAAAAGGCCGCTGCTCACGGCTACCAGAGCCGCGTTGCGCCGTGCACCGGTCGCGAATGCGTTCATTTCCTCGGACTGGAAAATGCCGACTTCGGGCATGCCGATCCGCACTTGCCGGGCCAAGCGCTCGACCGTGGCCAGCAGCCATCGTTCCGCGTCGGATTGCGGCGCCGTGATGACCCGCACGCCCATCATGCGCTTCGCCGTCCATTTCGACAGCGCGAGGGAAATCAGCGCGCCGCCAAAACCGAAAACCGCTGCAAACGCCAGCATGCCGCCCAAGCCGCCGCGCGCCAGGCGCACACCGAAAACCTGTTCGATGACGAAAATGACCACGGAAAGCAGAGCCAGGACGGCCAGATTGGTCAAGATGAATAGGAAAATGCGCTTCATGAGCCTTTTCTTTGAGAAAACCAACCGCAATATGGTAACGCGCCGTAACGTCAGTCGGGCCAGTCGTGTTCAATTTCAAGGACTGCGCCACGAAGCCGGAGTTCGAGATCCCAAATCGAGTGACGACGGATGACGCGATCTGTTATGTGCCTGTAATATATAGAATTAGTTTCGAAGGTTGGCATGCAATACAAGGATTACTACGAGATACTCGGCGTCACGCGCGGTGCGGAGGCGGAGGCCGTCAAGCGGGCGTACCGCAAGCTCGCACGCAAGTTTCACCCGGACGTCAGCAAGGAAAAGAACGCCGAGGAGAAGTTCAAGGAAGTTCAAGAAGCCTACGAGGTGTTACGCGATCCCGAGAAGCGCGCGGCCTACGATCAACTAGGGCGGGACTATCGGCCGGGGCAGCAATTTCGGCCGCCTCCGGATTGGTCCCAGCGCTTCGGGCAAGGCGGCGGCAGCCAGCGGTTTTCCGATCTGAACGGCTTCAGCGATTTTTTCTCGAGCTTGTTCGGCGGCGCGCACGGCGGCGGCCATGGCGGGCCTCCCCCTGCGGCGGATGCGGGGCACCTGGATGTCACTCTCGAGGAGGCCTTCGCGGGCACGAAGCGCCGCGTCATGCTGAACGAAGGCGGCCGCTCGCGCTCCGTGGATGTGCAAATACCGCCCGGCGTCATGGAGGGCCAGTCGCTGCGCATTCCGGGTTCCCCCGGCCGTGGGGCCCTGATATTCCGCATCCGTTTGCGGACGCACCCGCTGTACGCCTTGCAAGGCAAGGACGTGCAGGTGGAGCTGCCCCTGGCTCCGTGGGAGGCCGCGCTGGGTGCCAAGGTGGCGGTGCCTACATTGAAGGGCACCGTCGAATTGACGGTGCCTGCCGGAGCACAATCCGGACAGAAGCTCAGACTACGCGGACGGGGCCTTCCGGGCGCTCCGGGCGGCGATCAGATCGTGGTCATCAAGCTGGTGACGCCGGCGGCTGAATCGCCCGAGGCCAAGGAAGCGTACGAACGGATGAAACGCGAATTCAACTTCGATCCCCGCGCCGGCTGGCCCTGAATCGAGGCGGCCGGCTGCGGCGTCGATCGCAGCGGCTCTGCCTCAGCCGTCGCCGATTTCGTCCGCAGTGATTGGATCGCCGTCGGCGCGGCTGTCCGGCGTCATGCCGAGATCGCTGTTCGACCGTTCGGCCGCCACCAGCACGCTCTGGGGCTTGACGAACAGCGCCGACACCTCGGGATGTTCGATGCGTATGCGTGCCTCCAGTTCGACCACCGCGCGCTCGATGTCGGGCGCGCGCAGATAATCGAAGAAGTCCAGGCTCAAGGTGGCGATGACGTTGCGGGGCGCGAGCTGCACCGTAACGATGCTGTTGGCGCTGCACACGCCCGAGATTCCGGAGGCGGTGCGCATGATGGCCTCGCTCAATGCGGGATCGGCGCGCTCGCCGATGAGCAGCTCCTTCGATTCTCTTGCGAGCAGTCCCGCGACCGCCGCTAGAATGACGGCAATGGCCAATGACGCGACGCCGTCCCAGCGGGGGTCCTTCGTGAGCAGCGCCGCGCCGGTCCCGGCCGCCGCCGCAAAGATGCCCAAAATCGCCGCGGAATCCTCGAAAACCACGATGAAGGTCGGCGGGTCCTTGGACCGACGGAACGCCTCCCACCAATTCGCGGTACGCATGGTGGCGCGAAAGGCGCGCATCCCGACCAGCCACGAGCCGCCCTCGAAGAGCAGCGAAAAGGCGAGCACGATGAAGATCACGGCGGGCCGCTCCAGGGGTACGGGATGCAGCAGGCGGCCCACCCCCTCATACAGGGAAACCCCCGCTCCGAGCGCGAAGATCAGCAGTGCGACGACGAAGCTCCAGAAATACAATTCGCGGCCATAGCCCAAGGGGTGCACACGGTCGGCAGGCCGGTCCGAGCGGGCGATTCCATAGAGCAGGAGCACTTCGTTGACGGTATCGACCAGGGAGTGCACCGCCTCGCTCAGCATGGCCGCCGACCCCGTCACGTCGGCGGCCGCGAACTTTGCCGCGGCGACCAGCAGATTGCCCGCCAGGGCCGCCCATACGGCGACGTTGGTGCCTGTTTTAGCCATCATATCTTGAAGATTCCTGGGGCGGCCCCACTTCTCCCGAGTTGATTGCTGCCCGCGCACCCGTAAAACAAACAGATTGTAAGGCCATGACGACCGAAACACAGCCGCAGATCAAAGAGTTCCAAGCCGAAACCAAGCAGGTATTGCGATTGGTCATCCACTCGCTGTATTCGCACAAGGAGATTTTCCTTCGCGAGCTCATTTCGAATGCATCGGACGCGTGCGAGAAACTGCGTTTCGAGGCTCTCGCCAACCCTGATCTGATGGGGGCCGACGCCCTGTCGATCACCCTGTTCCCGGATGCCGCGGCCGGCACCCTGTCGATCAAGGACAACGGCATCGGCATGAGCGAGGCGGAGGTCATCGACAATCTGGGAACCATCGCGCGCTCCGGCACACGGAAATTCCTGGAAACCCTGAGCGGCGATTCGGCCAAGGACGCCCAGTTGATCGGCCAGTTCGGCGTGGGCTTTTATTCGGCATTCATCGTCGCCGACAAGGTGACGGTGCTGACCAAGCGCACCGACACCGCGGGAGTCCGCTGGGACTCGGACGGCGAGGGCCAGTACGAGATCCAAGGCAGCGACAAGGCGGACCGCGGCACCGAAGTGATATTGCATCTGCGCGAGGAGGACAAGGAATTCCTGGAGCCGTCGCGCCTGCGCCAATTGGTGCGCAAGTATTCGGATCATTTGAGCATACCCATTGTGCTCAAGAGCGCGGACAGCGAAGAGACCATCAACCAGGCCAAGGCGTTCTGGACGCGGCCGAAGTCGGAACTCACCGACGCCGACTATCAGGCGTTCTACAAACACCTCACGCACGACTCCGAGGAGGCGCGCAGCTGGGCGCACAACAAGGTCGAGGGCAATATCGAATACACGTCGCTGTTGTACCTGCCCAAGCGCGCGCCGTTCGATCTGTTCGAGAGGGAGCAGAAGGGCGGCGTGCAGCTGTACGTCAGGCGGGTGTTCATCATGGACAAGGCGGCCGAGTTGCTGCCGCCATGGCTGCGCTTCATGCGCGGACTCGTCGACACGGCCGACCTGCCGCTGAATGTGTCGCGTGAATTGCTGCAGAACAATCGGACGGTCGAGAAGATCAAATCCGCGCTGGTGAAACGCACCCTGGACTTGCTCGAGGATCTGGCCGCCAACAAGCCGGAAGAGTACGCGCAGTTCTGGAAGACCTTCGGCGTGGTGTTGAAGGAAGGCATCATCGACGATCTGGGGCAGAAGGAGCGCATCGCCAAACTGCTGCGATTCCACTCCACCGCGGTGAGCGGCGATGTTCCGGAGGTGACGCTGGAGCAGTATGTTTCGCGCATGAAGGCGGACCAGAAGGCCATTTATTATCTCACCGCCGATACTCTGGCCGCCGCGCGCAACAGTCCGCATCTCGAAGCTTTTCGCGCCAACGACATGGAGGTGTTGCTGCTGACGGACCGCATCGACGAATGGGTCGCCGGCCATCTGCACGAGTTCGGCGGCAAGACGCTGGCGAATGTCGCGAGCAGCGCCGCCGATGTGGCATCGGCGATCGAGACTCCGGAGAAGGCGGCGGCCGAAACGGCGTTCAAGGATACCGCGGAGCGGCTCGGCAAAATCCTGTCGGGCAAGATCGCGAGCGCGCAGGTCTCGGCGCGCCTGACCGACTCGCCGGCGGTGCTGGTGGCGGGCGAATTCGGCGTCAGTCTGCGTATGGGCCGAATCCTCAAGCAGGCGGGCCAGAACAATCCGTTCGCGACACTGCCCATCCTTGAATTGAATCCGAAGCACCCGCTGGTCGAGCGGCTGAAAGACACCGCCGATGATGCGGCTTTCGCGGACCTGGCCCATGTGCTCTACGACCAGGCCATGCTGGCGGAAGGCGGAGAACTCGACGATCCGGCGATCTTCGTCCGCCGCGTCAACCGCCTCATCGTCGAAGGGCTCGCCGCACAGTCGAAAATCATTCTGAGTTGAGCATGCCGGCACCGCAGTGGCTGTCGACCGGTAGTGCCGAGGATGCCTCGGCCGTCGAGGAAGCGGGGGGCCGCGATTTGCCGAGTTACTGCGCCGATCGAGTTTGATTCGTGTGAAAATCCGACCAATCGAATTGCCCATGCGCGGCGCCTGAAGAATCGGCGCGCGCCGGAAACCTCAAGGAGTCGCTGCTATGAGTTCGCATCCGATCAGTCTGGCCGTACCCCCTGAACCCACCGACCACCTCGAGGGCTCCCTGCATGCGCGGGTGACCTTGGTCGAATACGGCGACTTCGAATGTCCGAGCTGCAAAGTGGCGGCGACGACGCCGAAGCTGCTGCTGGAGCGCTTTCCCAACAAGATTCGCTTCATCTTCAGGCATTTTCCGATGCAGGAGGCGCATCCGCACGCAGTGATGGCGGCCGAGACCTCCGAGGCGGCGGCGGCGCAGGGCAAGTTCTGGCCCATGCACGATCTGCTGTTCCAGAACCAGGCGCACTTCAAGGACAAGGATTTATACCGATACGCGGCCGATCTGGGCCTCGACATGGCGCGGTACACCGCCGAGATGGACGATCACATTTATCTGCAGAAGGTCCGCGAGCATATCGAAGGCGGCCGGCGCAGCCATATCCGCGCGACCCCGACCTTCTTCGTCGACGGCGTCGTGCAGGACATTTCCTTCGGCATGAAGGCACTGCACGACGTGGTGGCAACCGCCGTGGGACGCCGCGGCTAGGAATCGCGGCGACGGCACGAGCGCCGCCATCGGCGTAAGCCCTGGGAGCCGATTAGCTCCAGTCGCCGCCGCCACCGCCATCCGAGCCGCCGCCCCCACCACCGTCGTCCCAGCCCGAGCCGGGATCGTTCATGCCGAAGTCGGAGCCGCCCATGTCGCTGTTGCCGAAGCCGGCGTCGCCGGCGTCGGCAGGCGGTATCACGCCGCCGGCGCCGCGGCCGCCATCGAGGAAGTGATGGGCCAGCTCTTCACCGGCAACCACGCCCGCGCCGACGGCCAATCCGGAGGCGAGTCCGCCTGCAATGCCCGAGCCGATGCCGCCGCCGCCCATGGGGCCGGGGCCGTAACCGGGGCCGTAGCCACCCGGCGCGCCGCCCATGCCGGGACCGGCCGCGGGATAGGGTTGGACATAGGTATTGCGCCGGCGGAACACCATCAACAGGATGGCGATGACGCCCGCGAAAATCAGCAGGGTGCCCCAGGGAAAGCGCGCCGCAGCGGGGACTGGCCTCACGACGGTCGTGCCAGCGGCGCCGCCGGCCCTGAGTCCTAGTTGCGATTTGAGTTCCTGGACCGACCGGGGATTCTCGAAGGGCAGTCCGGGCTTCAGCTGCTCGGCCGCACCCAATTCCGACCGTGCGAGCGCGGTCTTGCCTTCGCGCGCATACAGTTCGGCTTGCACGTAGTGGGCGCGCGCGCTGGTGGGATGATTGGCGAGCACCTGGGTCATCATCTGCTGCGCCTGGTCCAGATGACCGCCCTGCGCCGCCGTGTAAATCTGGTCAACCGTGGGTTCGGCATCGGCAAGTACCGGCGATGCGGCTGTGAACGCCACGCTCGCGGCAAGGGTTGCAGCAATGAATAGTCTTCGCATAACAGGCCCTCAGGCAGTCAAAATGACCGTTGCCAGGGTTAGATATGGGCGCGTGGGCGAAGTTCAACACCCCTGCCGTCCGGCCCAGCCGGCCCCGCTTCGGCGTTCGGCGCCGCGGCGCAGACTCTAGATGACGCCGCGGCGTTTCTGATCGAGTTCTATGGATTCGAACAGGGCTTGAAAATTGCCTTCGCCGAAGCCGTCATTGCCCTTGCGCTGAATGATCTCGAAGAAAATCGGGCCGATGGCGTTCTTGGTGAAAATTTGCAGAAGAATGCCGCTGGCGGCGCTGCCGTCGATGAGGATGCCGCGACGTTTGAGTTCGTCGAGCGATTCCCGATGGCCGGTCACCCGCGCATCGACTCCGTCATAGTAGGTCGCGGGCGTGTCTTGGAACTCGACGCCGCGTTTGCGCAAGGCATCGACGGTGCGATAAATGTCATCCGTGCCGAGTGCGATGTGCTGGATGCCCTCACCCTTGTATTCGTTGAGGTATTCCTCGATCTGGCTCTTGTCGTCCTGGCTCTCGTTGATGGGGATGCGGATTTTTCCGCAGGGCGAAGTCAGCGCCCTCGAAAACAAGCCGGTCTCCTTGCCCTCGATGCTGAAATAACGGATTTCGCGGAAGTTGAACAATTTCTCGTAGAAGCCGGCCCACAAATTCATGTTGCCGCGCCGGACGTTATGGGTCAGATGGTCGATGCGGATGAGGCCAACGGCGTCGCCAGGAGCGCCAGCGCCAGCGGATGAGGACCCGGAGTCGGCTGCGGCTGCGCCAGCGGGCGAGGGCACCGGCACGAAGTCCACGTCGTAAATCGTGTGCTCGCCGTAGCGGTCGACGAGGTAGATCAGGCTGCCGCCGATGCCTTCGATACAGGGGATGTTGAGTTCCATCGGGCCGGCCGTGGCAGGTCCGGGCTTCGCGCCGAGTTCGAGCGCCCGGTTGAAAGCGACGCGCGCGTCGGCGACGCGAAAGGCCATCGCGCAGGCGCAGGGACCGTGCGCGCGGGCGAATTTCTGCGCAAAGCTGTCGTGCTCGGCATTGATGATGAAATTGATGTCGCCCTGATTGTGCAGGGTCACGTTCTTCGAGCGGTGCCGCGCAACCGCGGGCAGGCCCATGCCCTCGAACAGCCTGCGCAGCAATTCAGGATTGGGCGCGGCGTACTCGACGAATTCGAAGCCGTCGGTGCGCATCGGATTCGTGGCGCTCAGCTGCGCGTTCATGAGGACACCGCCGCCTTGTCGCGCACGCTGATGGCGGTGCCGAACACGTGATCCCAGATGCGCGTGGTCACGCCGAAATTTCCGCTCTTCGGCGAGTAGTGATGGCGCATGTGCCAGGCGCGCAGCTCGGTGAAGTACGCCGAGGAGGACTTCGCCGCGCGATGATGGATCACGTGGTGGACGATGCCGTACCACCAGTAACCCAACATCACGCCGACGGTGAACCCGTCAGCCACGCTGAATCCCAGGCACAGCCACAGCGGCACGAGCAGGGTGAGGCACAGAATCGAAACGCTCATCCACGTCGGCGTGCCGATGAAGGCGAGGGGAGCGCTGTGGTGCATGGCGTGCATGGGCGAAAAGAAGCGCATGCGATGCAAGGCTATGCGATGCAGCACATACTCCATGAAAGTCCAAAACACCAGTCCGGCCAAGCCGGCGCCCAGCCATTCCGCGGCGGCGGTCCAGGAGATGTGGTTGACGGCGAGCGCAGTCAGTCCAATGACCACCACAGGATAGACGATGAAGTCGGAGTAGTAGCCCAACTTGCTGAGTTGCATCGTGTTGCCCCTCGCATTCGATTCCATGCGCTATTTGACCACGAATTTTGCAGAATGTTAGCGGAAGTATGAAGCGCCCGCCTGGTAGAATTTTCAATCTTGCGTAACACCTTAATCATCGTGGGCGGCGGATTCTGCGGCACGGTGCTGGCAGCGAGCTTGCTGCGCCGGCCCCCGGTCGACCTCACGAATATCGTACTGATCGAGCGCGGGCCGTCGATGGGCAGGGGCGTGGCGTACGCCGTGCGCGACTACCCCTTTCTTTTGAACGTGCCGGCGGCACGGCTGTCGGCGGATTGCCACGATCCATTGCAGTTTCTGCGCTTTGCGCGGCGCCTGATTCCGTCGGCCGACGGCGAGGATTTCCTGCCGCGCGCGCTGTACGGCGACTATATGCAAGACGTGCTGCGGCAGGCGGAGCTCGCGGCGCCTCCGCACGTAGCGCTGTCCAAGGTCTTCGGCGAGGTGAGGCATATCTCGCCCGGCGCCGGAGGCAGGCCGTTCGAACTGCAGCTCGCCGACGGTACCCAGCTGGCGGCGGAGCGGGTGGTTTTGGCTCCCGGGAATCCGCCGCCACCCCGGCTGCCGTGGGCCGAAGAGATCCGAGATCATCGGGGTTATCGGCATGATCCATGGGACCTGCCGAAGGGGCTGGGGGGCCAAAGCTCGATACTGATCGTCGGCAACGGATTGACCATGGCCGATGCCGTTCTCGCCTTGAGCCACGATTCGAGCCGGTCGCCCATGCTGCACACGCTGTCGCGGCGCGGGCTCATTCCCCTGCCGCAGACGGAATTTCGTCCCTCGGCCGTACGCGGCGACGGGGAAGTCTTGCTGGCCCAAGCGGACTCGCTGCGGCGGGTGCTGGCGATGACCCGCGAACTGTCGCGCGAAGTCGAGGAACGGGGAGGGGATTGGCGTGAGGTCGTCACCTTCATTCGCCAACTGGCGCCGGCCTTGTGGCGGCGGTTTCCCGATGGCGAGCGACGGCGCTTCGTGCGGCACCTGCAGGCGCACTGGCACACTCACCGGCATCGACTACCGCCGCAACTGGCCGCCCGCATCGAGGCCCTGCGGCGCAGCGGCAGGATGCGCGTCAACGGTGGACGCATCGAGTCGGTGGAGGCGGCGGGCGACCATCAGCTGCGGGTGATTTGGCGCCGCCGGGGCGCCGCCGCGGCGGCCGGCTCGGCGGCTGCGAGCGAGCTTGCGCCAGAGACGCTGACGGTGGATCTGCTGGTCAATGCGACGGGTCCCGACTATGTGCTGAAACGCTCGGCCGATCCATTGATGAGCTCGCTGCGCGACGCGGGGCTGGTGTCGGCGGACGCTCTGAACTTGGGGATACGAACGTCAACGTACGGCGCTTGCGTCGACGCGCAGGGCGGCATTACGCGAAGCCTGTACTATCTCGGACCCATGCTGCGCGCGGACCATTGGGAGGCGACGGCCGCGGCGGAACTGCGCGACCACGCCGTCAAGCTCGCGGCGCACCTCGCGAGCGGCGGCGCGGCCACATAAATACACACCCGATGGTTCCCGGGCAGGTGAGATCACCCCAACTGTTCTATTCCCTTCAGCAGGCGATCCACTTCCTCGCGAGTGTTGTACATGGAGATGCCGGTGCGCAGCAATCCGCCGCGCGCAGCGAGCCCCAGCACCTGCACCGGGCGCGCCGCATAGAAGTCGCCCTCCCACACGCAAATACCTCGTTTGCCGAGCGCCGCCGCGGCCTGGCCGGCGGTGGCATTGGCGAAAGTGACCGATACCGTAGGCGCCCGCGCCCGACCGGGTGCAAAGTCGGGACCCCAGACGCGCACGCCGGGAATGCCGCGGACGGCGTCATGGTAGTACTGCGCCACGCCGTGCTCGTACGCGGAAATATGCGTCATCGCGTCAACGATGCGCTCGCGCAACGAAGAGCCGTTCCCCCAGCTCGCAATGTAGTCTACCGCCGCGCGCACGCCGTCGATGGCGGCGTGGTTCAAGGTGCCGGTTTCGATCCGGTAGGGCGCTGCCGGGTCCTGAACGCTCAGGCGGTCGGTGGGCAAGCGATCGAGCGCGCCGGGCCGCGAGTACAGCACGCCCACATGCGGTCCGTAGAATTTGTATCCCGAGCAGAGCAGGAAATCCATGCCGAGCGCCTGCACGTCGATGGGAAAATGCGGCGCATAGTGCACGGCATCGACCACGAGAATGGCGCCGACCGCCCGCGTCAATCGCCGCGCCAAGGCGATGTCGTTGACGGTTCCCAGAGAATTCGCGGAGGCGCCGATGGCAAACAGCTTGGTGCGGGGGGTGATCTTCGCGGCCATGTCGTCGGGATCCAATTCTCCCGACTCCATCAGCCGCACTTCGCGCACGACTATTCCGCGTTCCTCGAGTCCAAGCCAGGGGCCGCGGTTGCCCTCGTGATCGAGTTGGGTGATGAGGACTTCATCGCCCTTCGCCAGCGTGCGGCCGATGGCGGCACTGAGGTTGAAGCATAGCGTCGTCATGCTCTGGCCGAAGGATATGCATGAGCCTCCTTCCGCGCCGAGAAAGGCGGCGACCACATGGCGCGCATTTTCCATGCGCCGATCCACCTCTTGGGAAGGCGCAAAACTGCCATGGGTATTCACATTGCAGGAGGCATAAACATCGGCGATCGCATCCACCACCGCGCGCGGCACCTGGCTGCCTCCCGGGCCGTCGAGAAACGCAAGGCCGGGATATCGCGCGAGCGCCGGAAAGTCCTGCCGGCTGCGCAGACAATGTTCGAGTGTGTAGGCCATTACAGCAAGTCGTAGGTGAAGTCGTAGCTGGTCGATTTGGCATCGCGCGGATGCAGCTTCATGCTGCCCTTGGCCCCCGCATACTTGCCGGTGCCTCCGGTGACGGTGAACAGGGAATCGCCCTCGTCCATGAAGGGTCCTTCTACGGTGATCTGGCCGGCCTTCAAACTCATCGTCCAGAAGCATTCCCAGCTCTTGCCGACGATGGTGCGCACGCAGTAGCCCTGGTCGGAGCCCAACTGCGTCTTGTTGGCGGAATCGAAGATGCCGTTGGCGAATACCAGCATGTCGCCGATGGAATCGCCCTTTGCCCCGAGATCGACCGTGGTTTCGCCGACCGGCCGTTCGACCACTTTGATCTGCTCGGCGGCGAGGGCAGGAAGCGCGAGGAGCGCCGCAGCTAGCGCCGCGACGCGGCCCAGATTGATGTTCATGATGTCCCCTTGAGATGTTTGAGCGAGTTGCCGTATTCGTCCCGGCGTTCTTTGCAATAATAGCAAGACGCGCGATCTTTGCCTGAGCTAGCCCGCCTCAGATCTGGGTGTCGAAGCTCGATGCGACCACGTCGATCAGCGTGGGCCCGGCGTAGTCCAAGGCGGTGCGTATAGAATCCGTGAGTGCGGCCGGATCGTGGACTCGATAGCCTTCCGCGCCGCAGGCATGCGCGAGGGCGACGAAGTCGGGATTGCGTCCAATGACACCGATTTGCGGTATGCCCGCGGCGACCATGTCGTCGCGAATTTGCCCCAGGGCCGAATTGTTCCACACCACGATGGGGAGGCTGAGGCCGGCTTCAACGGCAGTCATGAGTTCGGCCACGGTGAACTGCAGGCCGAAATCGCCCGCGAGTGCGATGACGGCGCGGGCCGGACTCGAAATTTTGGCGCCGATCGCCGCCGGCAGCGCAAATCCCAAAGTCCCGTAGCCCGAGGGATGGAACCATTGCCCCGGCTCTTCCACCGGATAGGCGTAATTTCCGAAGTAGGCGATTTGCGTCATGTCGCTGAATATGGCGCCGTCCCAGGGCAGCGCGGCCTTGATGGCGCGCAGCGCGCTCCATTGGGCGTGTGCCTTCGAATCGATACCGCTGTCGATTTCGGCGCGATATTTCGCCGCTCCTCCCAAGGCGCTGCACCAAGTGGAGCGGGCCGGCGCATCGGGCGGCCGATGCGCAAGACCTTGATTGATGGAATTGAGCGCGGCCCGCGCGTCGGACCAGACGCGCACATCGGCGCCGTATTGATCCGCCAATTTCACGGGATCGACATCGATGCGGATGAGCAGTCCGCCGATCGGCAGCTTCGTGCCGGCGTACACATCGGTTTCCGCCAATTCGGTGCCGACCGCCATGACCACGTCGGCATCGAGCGCCAATTGCTGAATGGGCCGGTAGGGCAGAGAGGTGCCGAAATTCGCGGGATGGCTTTCGGGGAGCACGCCCTTGCCCGCCGCGGTCGTCACGAGCGGGCAGCCGAGAGTTTCGACGAGGCGGCGCAGCTCGGCGCCGGCGTGCCGTGCGCCGCCGCCCGCGATGATGAGCGGGCGTTCGGCTTGGTTCAGCAGGCGCACCGCCGCATCGATGTGCTCCGAGCTTGCCTGCGGCAGCAGCCGCGCGTCGTCGAATCGATGCGCTTCCAACGCTGTTTCCTGCGCGAGCAAGTCGAGCGGAATCTCCAGATACGCCGGACGCGGGCGTCCCGTGCGAAACGACGCCAGACACAAACGCAGATGATCGCGCACGTCCTCGGCGCTGCGCGCCGAGCGCGCGACGCCGAATACGCCGGCGGCGAGCGCCGCCTGATCGGGCAGCTCGTGCAGCACTCCCCACTGCTCGCCGAAAGAGGCGCGCACCGGCGCACTGGCAACGACGAGGAGCGGCACCGAATCGGAATAGGCCTGGGCGACGGCCGTCATGATGTTGGTGAGCCCGGGGCCCGAGATCACGAAGGCCGCGGCGGGCCGTCCGCTCAGCCGCGCGAAACCGTCGGCCGCAAATCCCGCGCCCTGTTCGTGGCGGACCAGCACGTGGCGCACGGCCGACGCGGCGAGGCCGCGGTAAAGCTCCAAGTTGTGAACGCCGGGAATGCCGAAGACCGTGTCGATATCGTTCTTGACCAGAAGTTCGACGAGATAACCGCCGATGGTGCGCGACATTTGGGAGCCTTGTTGTAATTGAACGCTAGTTCATAAAGCGCGCTAGGATTGCGCACTGCCATCGGCTAGGCAAGAGAAAAGATGCAATATTCACCCCTGGTAAAACGGATCGCGGGCGAGGGCGCGGATGCGTGGGTCATCCATTACACCGCGCGGCAGGCGCAGGAGCGCGGCGAGGACGTGATACTGCTGAGCGTCGGCGATCCGGATCTGGATACGCCGGCCCCGGTTCTCGAGCGGGCCATCGAAAGAATGCGCGGCGGGGACACTCACTACACGCCGGCCACCGGACGCGAGCATTTGCGCGAGGCCATCGCCGCGGCACATCGTGCGCGGACCGGCCAGCAGGTCGGCAAGGACAACGTCATTTTCCTCGCGGGCGCGCAAAACGCGCTGTTCGCCGCGTCGCTGTGCATCGCGGGACCCGGCGATGAGGTGATTGCATTCGAACCGCTCTACCCGAGCTATCCCGCGACGCTCGAGATATCGGGTGCGCGGATGATCCGGGTCGCGGCGCCCGCGGCGGGAGGATTTCGCATCGATCTGGCGGCTCTCGAAGCCGCCATCACGGAACGCACCCGCGCGCTTTTTTTCGCGACGCCGAACAATCCGAGCGGGGTCATCTTGAGCCGCGAGGAGCTGGCGGTGATCGGCGGCCTCGCCCGCCGGCACTCCCTATGGGTCATTGCCGATGAGGTCTATGCAGGGCTTGCGCCCGGCGGCCGCGTGCCGAGCCTTGCGGCGGAATTGCCGGATCAGGTGGCAACCATCAGTAGTCTGTCGAAATCGCATTCCATGCCCGGCTGGCGCGCCGGATGGCTGGTCGGGCCGAAACAGCTGGTGACGCACGTCGAGGCGATGGCGCAGTGCATGTTGTTCGGTCTTCCAGGGTTCATCCAGGAAGCCGCGGTGACCGCACTCGGCATATCGGAGGCCGCGGAATCCCGCATTCGCGAGTACTGCGCGCTCCGGCGGGACGTGCTTCTCGAAGGCCTGCGAAACATTCCCGGGCTGCGCTGCTTCGTTCCGGATGCCGGCATGTTCATGCTGGTCGACGTGCGGGGCACCGGCCTTTCGGGCTACGATTTCATGTGCAAGTTGTATGAAGCCGAACGTTTGTCGGTGCTCGACGGCGGCGCGTTCGGCAGAGAAACGAGCGGATTCGTGAGAGTGTGCTTCGCGGCGGACGAGGCGCTGCTGCGCGAGGCCATTGCGCGAATCCGCCGCTTCGTCGAATCACGTATGAGGTCGATATGACGGAATCAATCGTAGACATGGGAATGGTGGTGCGCACGGCCGGCGGCCCCGAGGCGCTCGAATGGACGGCGCTGCAGACCGCGGCTCCGGCCGAGGGCGAAGTGCGCATCGTGCAGCGCGCAATCGGCGTGAACTTCATCGACACGTACTTTCGCAGCGGACTGTATCCATGGCCGTCGACGCCCCTGATTCCGGGTGCCGAGGCGGCCGGGGTCGTGGCGGAATTGGGCAACGGGGTGGCCGGCCTTCGAGTGGGAGACCGCGTTGCCTATACTTTGCCGCTGGGCGCGTACCGCACGCAGCGCGTGGTGCCCGCCGAACGGCTGGTCAAGCTTCCCGATGCCATCCCCTTCGACGTGGCGGCATCGGTCATGCTCAAGGGATTGACGGCGCAATTTCTCGTCACGTCCTGCTTTCCGGTCAAGGCGGGGGACACGGTGCTGGTGCACGCCGCGGCCGGCGGCGTCGGATTGCTGCTCGGACAATGGCTGAAACTTCTGGGTGCCACGTCGATCGGCACGGCGGGCTCGCCCGAGAAGGCGGCCATCGCCAAGGCCAATGGGTACAGCCATGTGATCGACTATCGCGCCGATGATTTCGTCGCGCGGGTGAAGGAGATCACGGCAGGTAAGGGCTGCGACGTGGTGTATGACTCGGTCGGCAAGGACACCTGGCGGGGCTCCCTGAAATGCCTGCGGCTGCGAGGCATGTTGGTCCATTTCGGCCAGTCGTCCGGCATGATCGCGGATTTCAAATTTTCGGATCTCGCATCGGGCGGCTCCTTGTACGCGACGCGCCCGATGCTGTTCGACTACATCAAGAGCCGCGAGGATCTCTCATCCCGCGCCGCGGATCTGTTCGCTCGGCTCGCGTCGGGGGAAATCAAAGCCCACGTAGGCCAGCGCGCCGCGCTGCGCGAGGCCGCCGAAGCTCACCGGGACTTGGAGAGCAGGCGCACGATCGGCGCGACCGTGCTGCTTCCGTAGCTACAAGTTGGCGTCGATGAATGCCGCGAGCTGCGACTTCGAGACGGCGCCGATCTTGGTCGCGACCACTTCTCCGTTCTTGAACATCATCAGGGTCGGGATGCCGCGCACGTGATATCGGGAAGCGAGCGCCTGGTTCTCATCGACATTGACCTTGGCGATGCTCAACCGATCGCCATAGCTTTCCGCGGACTCGTCGAGAGCCGGCGCGATCATCTTGCAGGGTCCGCACCACTCGGCCCAGTAATCGACGAGAACAGGTACCGATGATTCGAGTACTTCGGTGTTGAAGGTACTGCCGTTGATGTGCTTGATCCGGGTGGTCATGGGCTTCCTAGGTGCGTGCTGAGACGGGTTTGTAGGATATTGTTGGCAAAAAGATAGTTAAAGGCCGAATATACGAACTATCTATTCAGAATAGCGAACAATCCTTGAACAGGTTTCAGGCCATGCAGGTGTTCGTGCGCGTCGTCGAGACCGGCGGCATCACCCGGGCGGCCGACAGCCTGCAAATAGCCAAGGCCACGGCGACCACGCTCATCCAGCAGCTCGAGGCCTCGCTCGGGGTCAAGCTGCTCAACCGCACCACCCGCAAGGTCAGCGTCACCACGGACGGCGCCGCCTACTACCCGCGCTGCGTCGCCATCCTGACCGAGGTGCGGGAAACCGAGGAGTCGCTGACGCAGCGGCACGCCACGCCTCAAGGGCGTCTGCGGGTCGATGCTCCGACCCTGATCGCCCGGCTGGTCATCGTGCCGGCGCTGTCCGACTTCTTTGCGCGCTATCCATCGATTGAACTGCAGCTGGCCTGCAGCGAGCGGCGCGCCGATCTGATCGAGGAAGGCATCGATTGCGCGGTGTGGAGCGGAGAGCTCGAAGATTCCATGCTGGTCGCGCGCCGCGTCGGCCAACTGTATTTCGGCACCTGTGCCTCGCCGGCCTATATCGCCGCGAACGGCCGGCCGCTTCATCCGGACGAATTGGCCGCACACCGCTGCATCAATCACTTTGCACCGCGAACGGGCAAGACCTTCGAGTGGGTCTTCGCCAAGGACGGCGTGCGGCTCCAGACCGCGCTTCGCGGCCATATCGGACTCGACGATGAGAACAGCTACGTGGCCGCGGCCGAAGCGGGATTGGGAGTTGCCCAGATACCGGCGTTCGTGCTGAAAGAAGCCATGGAGCGCGGCAGCCTGGAATTGCTGCTGGGGGATTGGTTTCCCGAACCTGCCCCGCTCAGCGTGGTATATCCGGAGAACCGGCATCTATCGAGCAAGACCCGGGCGTTCGTCGACTGGGTGGCCGAGCTGTTCAGCGAACACGACGGGATACAGCTTCGTTCGACTCTCAAATCCCCAGCGGCAGCGCGGTCGATTCCTTGATCACGGTGACCGCCACCGAAGAGTTCACGGAGCGCACACAGGCGATGCGCGATAGATAATCGAGGTAGAAGGCTTCGTACGCCTTGATGTTCTTGGTGACGATCTTCAACAAGAAATCCCATTCGCCGGTCAGTGTGTAGCACTCGAGCACTTCGGCGCGATCGCGAATCGCCGCTTCGAACTCGGCCAGCGCATCGCGTCCCGTGGTCGCGAGTTTGACGTGCGCAAAAATGGTCACATCCAGCCCGAGCGCGTTGCGATCCAGCAGAGCGACGCGCGACTTGATGACGCCATTCTGCTCGAGCTGTTGAATGCGCCGCCAGCAGGTGGTGGTGGAGATTCGCGCCTGTGCAGCCACCTCGGCCACCGACAGCGCGCCCTGCCTCTGTAGAATGTCGAGCAGGCGCAAGTCCAGCCGGTCGATGCCAACGGGAGGTTTATTTTCCATTTTCGGGTCGTTTTCGGAATGAACAAACCGGATTATCCGGTCGCTCCCTAATGAATGCAACAAATACGGCCCTTTGCCGTAAATTATGGCCATGAACAAACGCTCTCGACTGCATTTGCCCAAGCCACCGGCGCGGCCCGGCGAATCGCCGGACTTCAGCTATGTGCAGCTATCGCCGGCCGGCGCGGTCGCGCGCCCGGACGTGAACGCACGCGCCCGCGATATCGAGTCGTTGTCGCTCGACCTGGTGCGCGTGCTCGACGATGCCGGAGAGGCGGTGGGACCGTGGCATCCGCACCTGGACCCCGCGGAACTTCAGGTGGGCCTGCGCCACATGCTGCTCACCCGCATATTCGACGATCGCATGCAGCGAAATCAGCGCGCGGGCAAGATCTCGTTCTATATACGGTCGCTGGGCGAAGAAGCGGTCTCGGTCGCACAGTGCATGGCGCTGCGCCCGGGCGACATGCTGTTCCCGTCCTACCGCAATCAGGGGTTGCAGATCGCACGCGGCATCGTCTTGGTCGATCTCATGTGCCAGCTCTTGTCCAACACGCGCGACATGTGCAAGGGCCGGCAGCTCCCGGTGATGTACCACTCCAAAGCGGGCAATATTTTTTCCATCTCAGGCAACCTGGCGACGCAGTTTCCGCAGGCAGTGGGCTGGGCCATGGCGGCGGCGATCAAGGGGGAAGATCACCTGGCGGCGACTTGGATAGGAGAGGGGAGCAGCGCCGAAGCGGACTTTCATCACGCTCTGTTGTTCGCCTCCGTTTATCAGGCCCCGGTCATTTTGAACGTGGTGAACAATCAATGGGCGATCTCGACGTTTCAGGGTTATGCGGGCGGCGAGCAGCGTTCGTTCGCGGCCCGCGGCCCGGGCTATGGCATCGCCGGTATTCGAGTCGACGGCAATGATTTTCTGGCGGTCTATGCCGTCACGCAATGGGCCGCGGAGCGGGCGCGCACGGGAGCCGGTCCGACTCTGATCGAATTGGTGACCTATCGCGGGGCGGCGCATTCCACCAGCGACGACCCGGCCCGCTATCGCGCCAAGGATGACCAGGAATACTGGCCGCTGGGCGATCCCATCCAGCGGCTCAAGCAACACCTGATCCGGATCGGCGAGTGGTCCGAGACGCGCCACCAGGCGTTGACTGCCGAACTCGAGGCGCTGGTTGCCTCGAGCTGGAAGGAAGCGGCGTCGTTCGGCACCATGAGCGAAGGGCCGCGGCTCAATGCCGATCTGATGTTCGAGGATGTGTTCAAGGAAATGCCCGAGCACTTGCAGAGGCAGCGAGCCTTGATGCGCGCGGAAAGGACTTAAGCGCCATGGCGAACATGAACATGATCCAGGCCTTGAACTCCGCCATGGACATCATGCTGGGCAGAGATCCGTCGGTGGTGCTCATGGGCGAGGACATCGGCTATTTCGGAGGAGTTTTTCGAGCCACCGAAGGCCTGCAGCGCAAGTACGGCGATCACCGCGTGCTCGACACGCCCATTGCCGAAGGTGGAATCATCGCCACGGCCATCGGCATGAGCGTCAATGGCCTGCGGCCGGTCGCGGAGATTCAATTCGCGGATTACATCTATCCGGGCTTCGACCAGATCTGCAGCGAATTGGCCCGCATCAGGTATCGCAGCGCCGGAGAGTTCTTCGCGCCTGTGACCATCCGCACACCCTGCGGCGGCGGCATCCGCGGGGGCCAGACGCATTCGCAGAGCCCGGAGGGGATTTTCACCCACGTCAGCGGGCTGAAAGTGGTGATGCCCTCCAACCCATACGACGCGAAGGGATTGTTGATCACCTCCATCGAGGACGATGACCCGGTGGTGTTCTTCGAGCCCAAACGGCTGTACAACGGGCCCTTCGACGGCGACCCGAACAAGCCCGCGGTGCCGTGGAGCACGCACCCGAAGGGCCAGGTGGACGAGGGCTATTACAAGGTTCCGCTCGGCAAGGCGGATATCGTGCGGGCAGGCGCGGACGTCACCCTCATCACCTACGGCACCATGGTCTTCGTCGCCGCCGCCGCGGCCGCCGCGATGAATCTGGATGCGGAAATCATCGATTTGCGATCCCTGGTGCCGCTCGACGTCGATACGATCTGCACCTCGGTGCGCAAGACCGGACGCTGCGTCGTGGCGCACGAGGCCACGCGGTTCTCGGGTTTCGGCGCCGAAATTCTTTCCATCATCCAGGAGGAATGCTTCTGGGATTTGGAGGCGCCCATTCAGCGCGTTACCGGCTGGGATACTCCATACCCGCATGCGTTCGAATGGGAGTACTTTCCCGGCCAGGCGCGCGTCGCGATGGCGCTGAAAGAAGTCATGGAGCCGGCATGAGCCAGTACATATTCAAGATGCCGGATTTGGGCGAAGGCACGGTGGATGCGGAGATCGTCGCCTGGCACACCAAGCCCGGCGATGCCGTGACCGAAGATCAGCTCATCGTCGAAGTGATGACCGACAAGGCGGCGGTGGAGGTCCCGGCGCCCGTAAGCGGCCGGGTGGTGTCGATCACCGGCGCACCGGGCGACAAGGTGGCAGTGGGTTCGCCGCTCATCGTGTTCGACGTCGCCGAGACGGCTGCGGGGCCGGAGCAGCCGGCGCCTGCGGCGGCGTCTGGAGTGCCCCCGGCGCGACCGGTAGCCAGCGCGGCGCCCGCGGTACCCGCTGCACCGGCGGCGGCGCAGGTTCGCAGCGGCCGCGTAATGGCCTCGCCTGCAAACCGCCGGCGGGCGCGTGAAGCCGGCATCGACCTCGCCACGGTGGTGGGGAGCGGTCCCGGCGGGCGCATCCTGAGCGATGATCTGGCGGGGGCCGCCGCGAACCCTGGCGCGAACCCGGCCCAGAGCCCGGGCGGGTCCGCCGCCGCGGGCCGCGCCGACGTTTCCGCGGAAACGTCGGAGATCAAAGTGATCGGTCTGCGCCGCTTGATTGCCGAGCGCATGAGCGAGTCGAAGCGCAACATTCCGCATTTCGCCTATGTCGAAGAAGTCGACGTCACGGAGCTCGAATCGCTGCGGCAGCAATTGAATGTCTCGCGGCCGGCGGACGCCGCGAGTTTGAGCTTTCTTCCCCTGGTGGTCATGGCGCTGACGCGCGTGCTCGAATCATTTCCGCAATGCAATGTGCTGTACGACGCCGCGCGCGGCGTGCTGGTGCGCCACCGCGCCGTCCACGTCGGGATCGCTACCCAGACTCCGGACGGCTTGAAGGTACCGGTGGTGCGCAATGCGCAGTCTCTCGGGCTGTGGGAAGTGGCCGCCGCCATCCGCCGGTTGGCGGAACGGGCGCGCAGCAGCAAGGCGACGCGCGATGAGCTGGTCGGCTCGACCATCACCGTCACCAGTCTGGGCAAGCTCGGCGGCATCGCATCGACGCCCATCATCAACGCCCCTGAAGTTGCAATCATCGGCCTCAACAAGGCCGTCGAGCGGCCGGTCGTCCATCAAGGCGCGGTGGCCGTGCGGCGAATCATGAATTTATCGTCGTCTTTCGATCATCGCTTCGTGGACGGATATGATGCAGCGGCGATGATTCAGGCGCTGAAGACGCTGCTCGAACATCCCGCGATGATTTTCATACCGAAGGTACAATCCAGATGACCGCACAACCTCAGCGACCCGCATTCGGCACCCTATTGGCCTCCCACATGGCAGTGGCCACGTATCAGGGCGGCCGCTGGAGTCCCGGAGAGATCAAACCCGTCGCACCCATCGAACTCAGCCCGGCGGCGCATGTGCTGCACTACGCCAGCACCTGCTTCGAGGGGTTCAAGGCGTACCGCCGCGCCGACGGCGGCTTGCATATTTTTCGCATGGACCGCCACATCGAACGGCTGCGCCAAAGCGCCCGCCAGCTGGTGCTGCCCGAACCGGACGCGGCGCAGGTCGCGGAGATGGTGCGCGCCGTGATCAACCGCTGCCGCGACGCGGTACCGGAAGCTCCGGGCGCCCTGTACCTGCGGCCCATTCTTTTCGGAACGACGGCAAACATCGGCGCGGCCGCGACACCCGCGACCGAAGCCACGCTGGTCGTGCTGGCAAGTCCGGTGTGGGATTATTTTTCCGGCGGCATGAAGCCGCTGCGCATTCTGGTCGATGATGAGCACACCCGTTCGGCGGCCCAAATGGGCGTGGTCAAGACCGGCGGAAATTATGCCGCGGCCCTCGGCCCCACCTTGAACGCGAGAGCCAAATATCAGGCCGACCAGGTGTTGTTCTGCCCGGGCGGAGAGGTGCAGGAGACCGGGGCCGCGAATTTCGTACTGATCCGCGAGGGCGAACTGTTGACCCGGAGCCTGGATTCGACGTTTTTGCACGGCGTCACGCGCGATTCGCTGCTCACGCTCGCGCGCGATCTGGGATACAAGGTGTCCGAGCGCGTCTTCGACGTGAACGAAATGTTCGAATGGGTGAAAACCGGCGAAGCGGCGCTGTCGGGGACGGCCGCCGTACTCGCCGGCGTAGGCACTCTCATTTATCGCGGCGCCGAGCATCGCGTGGCTAACGGCGACGTCGGACCGCTCACGCGCGCATTACGCGCTCAGCTGGTGGCAATCCAACAGGGTACCGCCGCAGACCGGCACGGCTGGCTGCAGCCCGTCTGAGCCAAGGGGACGCTGCGAACGGCCGCGAGGTGAATCAGTATTCCTCGCGGTCTTCTTCCTCGTCGTCCAGATCGTCGTCATCGTCCTCGTCGTCTTCGTCCTCATCCCAGTCTTCATCTTCGTCTTCATCGCCTTCCGCATCTTTCTCGGCCTTGGAGCCCGACCACCCTTCGGGTTCCTCGGTCATCTCCAGGTCGAGCTCGGCCCAGCCGTCGACGTCGAATTCCTCCAGATCGCCGTCGAGGTGTTGAATCTCAACGATTTCCCGATCTTCATCCACTTTTAGCACTTGGAAGGTTTCCTCGTTCTCTAAGTCCTGATACCACTGCCCGACGGTCGGTTCGTACTCTCTTCCCACGGTTCGTCCTTCTTTAAAATGCTGCTGCGGATTCGGCAGGCAATATTAGGGGAGGCCGCTTGCCCAAGTAAATGGCAATATTGTGATCCCATGACCGCCGCAGACCGAAAACTCATCGCGCGCCGTTTGACCGACGCCAAGCGCATCGTCGTCAAAGTGGGCTCGACGTTGTTGGTGGATGGCGACAAGGGGCGGCTGAATCGTGCCTGGCTCGAGAGCTTCGCGGCGGACGTGGCCGCATTCCGCAAACGTGGGCAGGATGTCATTCTGGTGTCTTCCGGCGCCATCGCCCTGGGGCGCCGGCACCTGGGTTTGAACTCCGGAAAGCTGCGGCTCGAGGAGAGCCAGGCGGCGGCGGCGGTGGGACAAATCCGCCTTGCGCATGCCTATAAGGAACTATTGGACGCGCATGAAATCACCGTTGCGCAAATATTGCTGACGCTTGGCGACACCGAACAGCGCCGGCGCTACCTGAATGCCCGCGGCACCTTGAATACCCTGCTGTCTCTGGGCGCCGTACCGGTGATCAACGAGAACGACACCGTCGCGACGGCCGAGATCCGCTACGGAGATAACGACCGTCTGGCGGCGCGTGTCGCACAAATGGTGGGGGCGGACTGCCTGATCTTGCTGTCCGATATCGACGGTTTGTATACCGCGAACCCCAACGAAGACCCCGACGCCGAGTTCATCGCCCGGGTGTTGGAAATCACCCCGGCGATCGAAGCGATGGCGGGCGGCGCGGGGACCGATATGGGTTCGGGCGGCATGCAGACCAAAATCGCCGCCGCGAAGATCGCCGTGGGTGCGGGCTGCCACTTATGCATTGCAAAGGGCGCCTTGGCGCATCCGCTTCAGCGCATCGAGGAGGGGGCTCGCTGCACCTGGTTCGTCCCCAACTCGACGCCGATGGCCACCCGTAAGCAATGGATTGCCGGCACTCTGAAGCCGGCCGGTGCCATCGTCGTCGATGACGGCGCGGTGCGCGCACTGATGGGAGGCAAGAGCCTGCTGCCCGCGGGCGTGACCCGGGCGGTGGGGCGATTCGACCGGGGCGATACGGTGAGCATCATCGGACCCGACGGCTCGGAGGTGGCGAGAGGAATCTGCGCGTATTCGGACAGCGATGCCGCGCGGATCATCGGCCGCAAATCCGCCGACATCGAGCAGGTGCTTGGTTTTCGCGGCCGGGACGAGATCGTGCACCGCGACGATTTGGTGGTGATCAGGGCGCACGTGAGCGGTTCGATATGAGGCAAGAGGCCACGGTGGCGGAACTCATGCTGGGCATCGGGCTTGCCGCCCGGGCGGCCTCACTGGTATTGGCGCTTGCTCCCACGGAAAAAAAGAATCACGCGCTGCGGGCCGCGGCCGCGGCGTTGCGGGCGCATCGAGCGCAGATTCTCGCGGCCAATGAAGAGGACGTGCGCCAAGCGGCCGGAAAGGAGACGTCCACGGCGCTGCTCGATCGCCTGCGTCTGGACGATGGTCGCGTCGAGGCCATGGCTCGCGGGCTGGAGGACATCGAGCGTCTCGCCGACCCCATCGGCAAACCGCTGGCACAGTGGTCGCGGCCGAACGGCCTGCGCTTCGAGCGCGTGAGCGTGCCCTTGGGGGTGATCGGCATCATTTACGAGAGCCGGCCCAATGTCACGGCGGATGCGGGCGCGCTGTGCCTGAAGTCGGGCAATGCGGTGATTCTAAGAGGCGGATCGGAGAGCGCACGGTCGAATGCGGCGATTCATGGGTGCTTGGAGCAGGGACTCGAAGCCGCGGGGCTGCCGCGGACCTGCATACAGCTCGTTCCCACCGTGGACCGCGCGGCCGTCGGACAGATGCTCGCCGGCATATCAGGGAGCATCGATGTGATCGTGCCGCGCGGCGGCAAGAGTCTGATCGCGCGCGTCCGGAAAGAGGCGCGGGTGCCCGTCATCGGGCACCTCGAAGGGGTCTGCCATGTGTATGTCGATCGAGGCGCCGATCTCGCGATGGCGCAAAGCATCGTGGTGAACGCCAAGATGCGGCGCACCGGGATATGCGGCGCGGCCGAGACGCTGCTGGTGGATCGCGGGTGCGCGGCGACGCATCTGGCGCCCTTGATCTCGTCTTTGCTCGACGCCGGCTGCGAGGTTCGCGGCGATGACGCGAGCGTCCGCGCCGATGCGCGAGTGAAACCTGCCGGCGAGCAGGATTGGTACGCCGAGTATCTGGACGCCGTCATTGCGGTGCGCGTGGTCGACGACATCGACGCGGCCATTGCGCACATCCGTCACTACGGTTCGCAGCACACGGAGTGCATCGTGACCGGCGACCCGGCCGCGGCCGAGCGCTTCCTGGCGAGGGTGGACAGCGCCATCGTGCTGCACAATGCCTCCACCCAGTTTGCAGACGGCGGCGAGTTCGGCATGGGCGCCGAAATCGGCATCAGCACGGACAAGATCCACGCGCGCGGCCCGGTCGGCGTGGAACAGCTGACGAGCTACAAGTATAGGGTGCGCGGCAGCGGACAAATCCGCCCTTAGGCGGCGCTACCCGCGGACGATCATTCGTGGTGCGAATCGTGCAGGGACGCGATTCCCGTCAGCCAGCCGCGAACCGCCGCGGGGTTGGGCAGGCGATACTGGCCGTTCACGCGATCCCCGACCGCGATGGAAATGCCGCCCTGATCTTCCACGATCTTGAAGCCGTCCTGATCGGTGAGATCGTCCCCGACGAAGACCGGGCGCCGTCCCGCGAATGGCGGCTCCGCCATGAAGGCCTTGACGGCCCCCGCTTTGTTGAAGCCGCGCGGCTTGATCTCCAGCACCTTGCTGCCTTCCTGGATATGGTAATTGCTGCCGAGAGGCTTGACGATCTCGACCATCGACCGGCGGATGCTCTCCTCGTACTGAGGAGCCATGCGGAAATGCACGGCGAGCGTGCGGCCCTTGTCCTCGACCATCGTTCCGGGATGCGCATCCACCAACGCCGCCACGGCACTGCGCGCGCGGCCGAGCTGGGCATCGACGAAGCTCGCGCCCTGCATCGCTCCGGAAGCTCTGCGCCGTTCCACGCCATGCAGACCGGCCGCGGGCATTCGAAGCGGAGCGAAAAGGACGTCGAGGTACTCGATGCTGCGTCCGCTCACCAGCGCCACCGCGCCCCCCAAACGCTGCGAAACATCGCTCAACAAGGACTTGAGTGCAGGGTCCGCGAAAGAGTCCACCGGCGAGTCCTTCAACTCGATGAGAGTGCCGTCGACGTCGAGAAACAAACACCATTCGAGAGAGGGCGAGGGCGGCGGCTGCATCGAGCTAGCGTACCGCATCGTCGTGGCCCGCCGGATGTAATATTTACACGACATTTGGCGTGGATAATCGCGGGGCAGGCGGTCGAATTTGGTAACTTGTGAACCATGTTTCGCTCAATCATGCTGCGCTTCGTGCTTCCGGTGGCGTTCGCATCGTGCGTCGTCGCCTACTTCGGCTTGCCTTACATCGAACGGTTGCTGGCCGAGTGGTTTCGTTCGGACGTGGAGTTGCGCGCGCAGCTGGTGATGCACTCGATGGAGGAGCCCATCACGGATCTCGTGGAGAAGGGCAACGAGGGGCGGGTGCGCACCTATCTCGCCAAGATAACCACCGAGGAACGTCTGCTCGCCGTCCTGGTGTGCCGCCCCGACGGTTCCACCCTGTTCAAATCCGAGCGGGCTCCGCCGGCCATTTCGTGCGATGCGACCAACAATCCGGGTGCCGCCGGATCGCGCATCGTGCAGCTGCCCTCCGGGTCGGTCCAGGTGTCGCGCTTCGACTTCGACGCGGCCCAGCCGACGCCGTTTCGCGTTCTGATGCTGCACGACTTAAGTTTCGTGGATCGAAGGCAGAGAACGGCGCGGGACTTCGTGCTGGTGTTCGTGGGGATATCGGTACTGCTGCTGGCGCTGCTGATCGTTTTGGTGGCCTGGCTGCAACTTCGCCGCTGGGCGGAGGTGCTGATCGGCGATATTCGCGGCAAACGATTCCTGGACGATGCCGAGTCGCCGCGCTCCTCGCTGCCGATTTTGACCCAGGTGCGCCGGGTGCTCGCCGAGGCGGAGGAGACGCAGCGGCTGGAGATCGATTTTCACGAGAACTGGACGCCGCAGGCCCTGCGCCAAGTGGTTCGAGACCACTTGCACTCGGCGCAGGTGATCATCGTGTCGAACCGGGAGCCTTACATCCACAATTTCGACGCGAATGGCAACCCTGTCGTGCAGGTTCCCGCGAGCGGCATGGTGACGGCGCTCGAGCCCATCATGCGCGCCTGTTCGGGAGTATGGGTTGCCCACGGCGCCGGATCGGCCGACCGGGAGACGGTGGACCGCTACGATCAAATTCGCGTGCCGCCCGACGATCCTTCGTACACGCTGCGGCGCGTCTGGCTCACCCAGGAACAGGAACAGGGTTATTACTATGGGTTTTGCAATGAGGGCCTATGGCCGCTGTGCCACTTGGCCTATGTCAGGCCGGCGTTCCGCGCCGGCGATTGGCGCTCCTACGAGGAAGTGAATTCGAAGTTCGCGGACGTGGTGGCGGCGGAGTCGAGCACCGACAATCCGGTGATTCTCATCCAGGATTTCCACTTCGCCCTATTGCCCCAGTTGATCCGCAAGAAAATCCCGAAAGCGACCATCGCCTTGTTTTGGCATATCCCCTGGCCCAACTCGGAGACCTTCGGCGTATGCCCGTGGAAGGTCGAGATGCTGCTGCACATGTTGTCGGCAGACATCCTGGGTTTTCATACCCGGCTTCACTGCAGAAACTTCTTGGATACCGTGGATCGCTTCGTGGAATGCCAGATCGACCACGAGCACATGACCGTGACGCTTCAAGGCCATGTGTGCCGCGTGGCGCCCTATCCGATCTCGATCGAGTGGCCGCCGCGCTGGCTGCAGCAATTGCCCGACGTGGCGGCGTGCCGGGCGACGGTGCACGAACGGCATGGAATCGGCGCCGACGTGACCATCGGGCTCGGCGTGGAACGCTGGGACTTTACCAAGGGGATCATCGAACGGTTTCATGCGCTCGAGGTGCTGCTGGACAAGAATCCGCGGCACCGGGGAAAAATCTGCCTGCTGCAGGTCGCCGCCCCCTCGCGCAGCCAATTGGCGGCTTATCAGACGCTGCAGCAGCATACCTATAGCGAGGTCGAGCGGATCAATACCAAGTTCGGCGAGGGCACTTGGCGGCCGATCGTGCTGATCGACGAACATCAGGAGCCGCTGCGGGTGTTCGAGCTGTACCGGGCGGCGGACTTTTGCCTGGTCAACAGCCTGCACGACGGCATGAACCTGGTGGCGAAGGAGTTCGTTGCCGCGCGCGACGACGAGGACGGCGTGCTGATCTTAAGCACCTTCGCCGGCGCGTCCAGGGAGCTTGCCGAGGCCGTCCTGATCAATCCCTTCGACGTGACCGAGACCGCGGAGGCGATGGAGACGGCGATGCGCATGGGACGGGACGAACGGCGCAACCGCATGAATCTCATGCGGCGCACCGTCAAGGAATTCAACGTATATCGGTGGGCCGGAAAAATGCTGATGGATGCGGCGCGAATTCGGCAGCGGCAAAGCCTGCCGTCGGCGCCGCGGCGCCAGGGCGCGCCCGACCGGTAGGCGATTCAGCGGGCGAGGCGCGCCGCGAAAGAGCGAAGGCGGGCCGCCGCCTCCTCGAGAGTCGAGTCCTTTTTGGCAATGCACAGGCGCATCAGCGTCATCGCGGGCGGCGCGGCGTAGAAAGGCGACAAGGGAATGGCCGCGACCTTGGCCTCGCGAATCAGCCGGTCGGCGAAATCCATGTCCTTAGCGGGACTGAGCGCGCCGTAGTCGATCAATTGAAAATAGGTTCCCGCCGCGGGAATGATTTCGAATCCCGAACCCGCCAGCAATCCCGCGAACAGGTCGCGCTTGGCTTGAAAGAAACCCGACAGGCCCGCCCAGACTCGCGGATCGGCGGCGAGATAGCGCGCAATGGCGTATTGCAGCGGCGAGACGATGCTGAAGGTGTTGAACTGGTGCACCTTGCGAAGCTCGCGGGTCAAATCCGCCGGTGCAACGCAGTAGCCCACCCGCCAGCCGGTGGCATGCAGTGTCTTGCCGAAGGAAAACACCGCGAAACTGCATTCGCGCAGTTCCGCATGAGCCAGCACCGAGGCATGGCTGCGGCCGTCGAACAGCACGTGTTCATACACCTCATCGGCGAGCACGGTGATGGGCCGGCCGCGGATCAATGCGGCCAGCGCGTCCAGATCGGCGCGATCGGCGACGGTGCAGCTTGGATTTTGGGGACTGTTGATGATGATCAGGCGCGTGCGGCCGCTCAAGCGCCGGCGCACCTCGTCCCAGTCGAAGCGAAACGCCGGCGGCGCCAGGGCGATGCGGATGCATTGCGCGCCCGCCAGTCTCACCGCCGGCTCGTAGGCGTCGTACGCGGGGTCGAAAATAATGACCTCATCGCCCGGGCCGACGACGGCTTGAATGGCGTCGTAGAGGGCCTCGGTGCCTCCGCAGGTGACGGTGATCTCGGATTGCGGATCGAAACCGCGTCCGTAGCAAGCATGCAGTTTCGCGGAAATCTGCTCGCGTAGTTCCATCACGCCTTCCATGGGCGCGTATTGGTTGCGCCCCTCGCCGACCACCTCGACCAGAGATGCGGCAAGCCGCGGATCGATGGGATAGTCGGGGAACCCCTGCCCGATGTTCAAGGCGCCTTCTTCCAGTGCGCGCCGCGACATGACGGTGAATATGGTCGTGCCGACGTCGGGCAGTTTACTGTTGAACCGCAAGATCTATGCCTCCAGATTCTGAAGGCCGCCGCTGAGGGAGCGCACCGCGAATCCTCGCTTGCGCAGCTCGCGCGCCGCCGCCAGGCTGCGCTTGCCCGAGGCGCATACCAGCAGCGACTCGCGCTCCCAGGCGAGCACGCTCGGATCCGCCAGCAAAATGGCCATCGCAATGTGCCGCGCCGCGGTCGGGCGTGCCGCAAATTCTTCATGGGTGCGGATATCGACCACGTCGAGGCCGCGCTCGGCCGCCTCGCCGAGCGAACGCAGCGCGATCTCGATGCCGGATTCTTCAGGGTCGATCTTAAGAATATGCGCGCACGCGGGAGCGGCGCATTCGGCGCGCCGCGGCGCCTTGAGTTTCAAGCTGGAAAAATTCATGAAATCGAGCAGCATCAACTCGCCGTCGAGCTGGCCGGACAAGCCGAGCAGGATTTTGATGGTCAAGAGAGCTTGCAGCGTGCCGAAAGCGCCGGGGACCGGACCCAGCACGCCGGCCTCGGCGCAGTTGCCGACGATTCCGTCCGCCGCGGCGTCGGGCCATAGGCAGCGCAGGCAGGCGTGGCTGGACAGCGGCTTGTACACCTGCAGCTGACCCTCGTACTGGTAGACGCTGGCGAAGACGGCGGGCCGCCGGGCGAGAACGGCGGCGTCGTTGATCAGGAACTTGGTGCGGAAATTGTCGCTGCAATCCACCACCACGTCGTAGCCGCGAATGAGTGCCAGCGCGTTGTCGGCGTCAAGCCGTTTCGCATGAGCTTCGACGTGCACTGCAGGATTGATCCGCTGGATAGCGGCGGACGCCAATTCGACCTTTTTCCGGCCGACGTCGGCCAAGGAGTAGATCGGCTGGCGGTGCAGATTGCTGGCATCGAGAACGTCGGCATCGACGATTCCCAAGTATCCGATCCCGGCGCCGGCCAGGTACTGCAATACCGGGCTGCCGAGGCCTCCGGCCCCGACGACCAGAACGCGGCTGCGCGCGAGCGCGGCTTGGCCTTGGACGCCGATCTCCTTGAGCAATATCTGCCGTGAATAGTCGGGCTGCATCTGGAGCGGCCCTCAAGGCTCGTGGGCGTGGTTCGGCGCCGCGCAGCGCTCGCAATTCACCCAGCCGGAATCGCCGCTTCGATAATGCTCTTTTTTCCAGATCGGCACCCGATGTTTGATTTGATCGATGATGAAGCGGCAGGCGTCGAAGGCTTCTCCGCGATGCACGGAGCTCACCCCGACCCACACGGCCATATCGCTCAAGGTCAGGCTGCCGGTGCGATGGATGCAGAGCGCGCGCTTGACCGGGAAGCGCCGCAGCGCGTCGGCGAGGATGCGCTCTCCTTCCTTCACGGCCAGTTCCTCGAATGCTTCGTATTCCAGGCGAGTGACTTCCTGCCCTTCATTGTGATCGCGAACCCAGCCTTCGAAGCTGACGTAGCCGCCGGCGCCCGGATCGAGCAGCTCGCGCCGCGCCGCGGTCGCGTCTATGGCCGTTGCGGTCAGTCGAAAAAGCATCAGCCGCCCGCCACCGGCGGAATGAACACGACGGTATCGTCCGGGCCGAGAGGCCGCGACCAGTCGCTGAACTCGCCGTTGACGGCCACTTTCAATTGCTCGCGGGCGAGGGTAAATGGGTATCGAGCGGCCAATTCGCCGTACAGATCCGCCGCGGTGACGGCGCCGGTTTCCAGCGATTCCTCGGAACGGCCGGCCTGCTCGCGCATCAGCGCGTAATATCGAATCTTGAGCTTCATGGGATGTAACTTCAGGCGGACGCGTCGAGCGCCGCCGACGCCTGCGCATATTCCTCGGGAGTATTCACATTGTCGAGCGCGCGCGGGTCTTCGGGTTCGAGCAGCTGTGCCGATTCGCGAATGAGGAATTTCCGCGGGCAGCGGCCGCCGCCTGCTTGATAGGATGCGAGTGCGGGCGCGGCCGCCGGCTCCCAGATGGCGCATAGAGGCTCAGGCAGTCCATCGTGCGCGCTGCGGAACGCGGTCGCCAGACCTGCCGCATCCCGTTCGCGCAAGAGCTGGGAGAGAGCGGCATCCGTCAAAAAGGGCAGGTCGCAGGCCAGCACCAGCCACGCCTGATCCGGAAACGCCGCCAGCGCCGAGCGTATGCCGACGATGGGGCCGCCGCCCTCGACGGAGTCGACGATCATGGGGCGGTTGACGCGCGCCGGATCGGCGGTCTGGTCGGCGCGCACCGACACGAAAACCTTGGGGACGTGCCGGCCGGCGAGATCGAACACCCGGTCGAGCTGGCTGCGGCCGTGGTATTGAAGCGCAGCCTTGTCGCGATGCATGCGCGAGCTCGAGCCGCCGGCCAGTATCAATCCATAGATGGGGGCCGGCGCGTTCACGAGTCGGCCTTGAGCGAGTAGCTGCTGCGGCCGCCTTCCTTCGCGAGCAAGCGCAGTTCGGCGATGACAATTTCATGGGACAGCGCCTTGCACATGTCGTAAATGGTCAGAGCGGCAACACTTGCACCCGTGAGAGCTTCCATCTCAACCCCGGTCTTGTGGTGAACGCTGACCTGGCAGCGGATCACGGCCGTATCGCCCTCCAGATCGATGTTGATGCGGCAATTCTCCAGTCCGAGCGGATGGCAGAAGGGAATCAGTTCATGCGTCCGCTTGGCGCCCATGACGCCGGCCACGATGGCGGTGTCGAACACCGGGCCCTTCGGCGAGCGCAATCCATTGTCGCGCAGCGCGGCCGCGACCTCCGGCGGGAACCTGACACGGGCTTCGGCCGTCGCGGTCCGCTTGCTCGGCGTCTTGTCGCTGACGTCGACCATGGCGGGCTGCATATCGGCGTCCAAATGGGTGAAGGTCATGGATTCAGCCGCCGATGTAGTTCATTTCGATCTTTTTGGCGGCGGGCTCGCCGCGCCGCAGTTCCTCGCGCAGTTCGCTGTAGCGGTCGGTGCGGGCTCCCCAGGCGGTGCGGATCAGCTGCAGCATTTCCGCGTCGTTGGCGCCGGCGCGCAGGGGAGCGCGCAGGTCCAGTCCCTGAGTGGCGAACAGGCAGGTATAGAACCTGCCTTCCGAGGACAGCCGCGCACGGCTGCAGGCGCCGCAAAACGGTTGGGTCACGGAGGAAATGAAACCGACTTCGCCGGCGCCGTCGTCGAATTGCCAGCGCTGCGCCACTTCGCCCTGGTAATTCTGGGATATGGGGTGCATCGGCCAGCGCTCATTGATCCGTGCGGCGAGTTCGCGCGAGGGAACCACGAGCTCAGGGCGCCATTGATTGCGATTGCCGACGTCCATGAACTCGATGAACCTCACGATAACCGGCGAGCCGCGGAATCGTTCGACGAGGTCGAGCGCGGTGTGATCGTTGAGTCCGCGTTCGATGACGGCATTGATCTTTACGGGCGCGAGGCCCGCCGCAATGGCCGCATCGATGCCGCTCAAGACCTGATCGAGGGCGCCGAAGCCGCCGCTCATGCGGGCGAACACCTCCTTGTTCAAGCTGTCCAAACTGACGGTGACGCGCCTCAGCCCATTCGCGTACAAATCCACCGCATGATTCCCCAGCAGCACGCCATTGGTCGTGAGCGCAATGTCGTCGATGCCGGGAATGTCGGTGAGGTCGCCGACTAAATCCGCAAGATTCGTGCGCAGCAGCGGTTCGCCGCCGGTGAGCCGCAGCTTTCGCACGCCCAGCCCCGCGAACAGACGCGTCAGGCGCACGATCTCATCGAAGGACAATCGTTCCCGCGATTTCAGGAATCGATAGTGTTCGTGGAATTGCTCCTTCGGCATGCAGTACGGGCAGCGGAAGTTGCATCGGTCCATGACCGAGATGCGCAAGTCGTGCAGCGGCCGGCCGAGCCGGTCGCGCGGGTGTTGCAGATCACGAAGATGATGAACGATGGAACTCATTGCATCTACCAGCGGTACACGGTGGCGACGAAGCCTTTCGGGTAGGTATTGGGACCCGGCGGAAGCTCGACGAAGCCGTCGGTGCCGGCAAGACTCGCGAAATCACCCGAACCGTTGGTGGGCCGCGGATTCGCCCAGGGCCGGCCCCAATCGTCGTGTTCGACGACGATGGGCAAGAAGAATGCGAGCGGCGGCTGGACGCTCACCGGTGCCGCCAAGGCCAGGCGCTCGGAAGGCCCGCGCTTGGTGCCCATGGCCGAGGCAATGGCGGGAATGACGTAGCGGATCAGGCACACGAGAGTGGACACCGGATTGCCGGGCAAACCGAACACGGCCTGGCCCTGGGGTCCGATACCGAACCACATGGGTTTGCCGGGCCGCTGCGCGATATTGTGAAACACTTCTTGAACGCCGAGCTGGGCCAAGACCGTCGGCACAAAGTCGAATCTTCCCCTGGAGACGCCGCCACTCAATACCAGCACTTCGTGGGTGGTCAGGTGCAAGGCGAGCCTCTCGCGCAGCAGATTTTCATCGTCCGGCACATGATCGTCGCCGACCCGCGCCAACCCGCCCTTGCGCAAGGTCGCCGCGACGGCGTAGGCGTTGGAACGCCGCACTTGATAATCGGTGATGGGCTCGCCGGGCTCGATCAGCTCATCGCCGGTGGAAACGACCATGACGGCAGGCTGGCTGCTGACCCGCACCCGCGCCATGCCGGCTGATGCGGCGACCGCGATTTCCGGAGCGCGCAGCAAAGTCCCCGTCTCAAGCAACAAGGCTCCCTGGCGCCCATCGCTGCCGCGCCGGTGGATATTGTGGTAGGGCGCACTCACGACGGTGGTGTTCAGGGATGCGAACCCCGCGGCAACGTCCAGCTGCTCGACCGGTATCACGCAATCGCTGCCCGCCGGCAGCACCGCGCCCGTCATCACTTCAATGGCGTCATCGCCGTCGTTGAGCTTGAGCGCCGGCGCCCCGGCCGCCTGAGTGCCGGCAATTCGGAATCGCCGCTGGCCGCGCCGCAGGGCCGTGCTGTCCACCGCGATGCCGTCCATGGAGACCCGGTCGAACGGCGGATGGTCGCGTTCCGCATAGATATTTTCGCGCAGCGTTCCGCCGACGCACTGGGCGAGCGGCAGCGATTCGATGGGCAAACACGTCAGCCGAGAGTGGATGGCCTCTTCGGCCAGACGCGGTGTGATGAGCGTTCCAGCCTGCATAGTGGAAAAGTGCGGCGGAATCGATCCGCCGCGCTCCTCGATGTCACGATTTCTGCTTGGCTTTGAATATCTTCAATTGTTCGTTGAAGCGTCCGACCACCGCCTGCAGCTCATCGACCGCGGCGTTGTTTTTCTGAACCAGAACTTTCTGCTGATCGTCGGCCTTTTTCTTTTCGGCGGGCGTCAGCTTCGACGGATCCTTGGGCGCAGCCGCATCCATCTCGAGCTTCAGGCAATCGAGATAGGCATTCATCTCGCCGTTGTAGCGGTCGAAGTCATGCTTTGCTGCGATCATTTGGTCCTTGGTCGCGGAATTTCCATCCGGGGGTGTTTCCGGGGACCGCGGATAGGTGCAAGTCGCCTGTGCGTGAACGGCTGTGCCAAGTGCAAAAACCAGCGTGAGCGGTATCCAAGCCTTCATCGGGAATCCTCTTTATCGGTACGAATGAGTTGTCAGAGCCTGTGTGATCTTACGGCCAAGGGCAAAAGGCCGCCAGCATTCAGCGGTATAGCCGTAAGTCGATGATTTGTAAATTAATTAGAGCTATGGGGTGGCAATTGGTTCCCGGCCGGCTGTCGCCTGGCCGACCGATAAGGATATACAGTCGGCTCCGGGCGCGGGTGAGGCATAGCGAAGGGGTAGGATAAATGGGGTCATGCGGACGGGAAATAGCCTCGCTCAAGGGCATGCTGCAAAGCGAGTATGCCTTCGGCGCCGACGCGCGCAGCGGGGGAGCGCTCGAACGGTATTCGTCCGTGGCTGATATCGCGGGCAGCGGGGACTTGGGGTTTACGGCGGGACCTTGGAGCTACACCGCCGACCGCAGCCGAGACGATGGGCATTTTCTGGCCATTTGGAAGTGCGACGAAGACTGCCGGTGGCGGGTGGAATTCGACGGCCGAGTCGTCCATTCGCGACCGGAAAGTGCCGAGCCGCCGCTGTCGTTCGAACACGCGTCGGCCAGCGAGATAGCGCCTCCGTCGAGCGACCTCATTGCGGATGACCCGGTCAAGCGCGCCATCGGCGACTTTCAGAGCACGGCCCAAGACGATGGGTTCTCGGCCGGGTTGCGTACCTACGGCCGAAACGACGGGTTTACGCTCTATACGGACGGCGAGCTCCCCATGGCGCGCGCACGCGCGGACCGGTATCTCGCGAAACGGCCGATCGTGACCGCCTGGAAGCAGGATACGCAGGGGCGTTCAGCCGATTCCACGTTGGCGTACTCCGTCGGTGAATTCACCGATGGGCGGGCGCGAAGCGTGCACTCTTATGCGCAAATCTGGCAGTACGATCCCAAGGTCGCCAATTGGGGCCTGCGCATATTGTTCATCGGCCAGGCGGCGCCACCGTCGAAAAAATCATGACGCCGGTCGAATTGAGCGCCCGCCGCTCGACTACTAGTGGGCGAATGGCGCCGATACACTGTTGAGGGATTCACATGCAGTACTTGCTACTTATCTATGCGAACGAAGCGGAGATGGCGGGCCGGGATGCGCCGTCGATGGCGACGATGATTGCGGAATACACCGAGTTCACCAAGGGAATCGTGCAAGCGGGCCAATTCAAGGCAGGCGATCGCTTGAAGCCGAGCTCTTCGGCCACCACGGTGCGCGTGCGCAACGGCCAGCGAACCACCACGGACGGTCCGTTCGCCGAGACGCGCGAGCAGTTGGGAGGCTACTACCTGGTCGAGGCGAAGAATCTCGACGAGGCGATCGCGATCGCCGCGAAGATACCGGGAGCCAAACATGGCAGCATCGAAGTTCGCCCGGTGTGGACACGCGAAGGATAGGGTGCTCCCCCGGGAACTGGACGAGATTTTCCGCCGGGAGGCGGGTCGTGTTCTTGCAACATTGATCCGCCTGCTCGGCGATTTCGATCTGGCCGAGGAGGCGAGGCAGGAAGCATTTGCCGCGGCGGTGGAGCAATGGACATCGCGCGGCATACCCGCCAATCCTTGCGCGTGGCTCATCAGCACCGGACGATACAAGGCGGTCGACCGTCTGCGTCGCGACGCGGTCTTCCGCACCAAGGTCATGAACCGCGAACTCGCCAGCGCCGAAGTGGATGCGGCGTTTCCCGACGAGGCGGACGACGCGACCTTCGGCGATGATCGGCTGCGGCTCATTTTCACGTGCTGCCACCCGGCACTCAGCAGCGAGGCGCAGATTGCATTGACCCTGCGCGAAGTGTGCGGGCTTTCCACGCAGGCCGTGGCGCGGGCTTTTCTGGTGAGCGAGGAAACCATGGCGCAGCGGCTGGTCCGGGCCAAGAGAAAAATCCGCGACGCCGGCATTCCGTACGAGACTCCCGAGCCGCCGCTGTTCGAGCAGCGCATCGGGGGCGTGCTCGCGGTCGTTTATGGGGTGTTCACTGAAGGGTATGCGGCCACCAGCGGAGCCAGAATGGTGGATGCGGAACTATGCGGGGAGGCCATACGCCTCGGGCGGCTGCTGGATGAGCTCATGCCCAGACATCCGGCGGTCTTGGGCTTGCTGGCACTGATGCTGCTGCATGACGCGCGGCGCCAAGCACGCGTGTCGCATGCCGGGGATGTGATCCTGCTCGACGATCAAGACCGAACGATGTGGAGCCAAACGGGGATCGCTGAGGGCGCCGCTCTCATCGATCAGGCGTTGAGCATCCCCGCAAGCCCGAGCCCCTATGTGGTGCAGGCGGCGATCGCCGCACTGCACGCGCGGGCGCGAAAAAAAGAAGATACCGATTGGCCGCAAATCGTGGGCTTGTACGAGGTGCTGCTGCGGCTCCAGCCCAGCCCCATCATCGAATTGAATCATGCGGTCGCCGTCTCGATGGTGGACGGGGCGGCGCGCGCATTGGATCTGATCGATTCGCTGCGCGCGCGCGGAGAAGCCGGCGAGTATCACTTGCTGCACTCGGCGCGCGGAAGATTGCTGCACCAGCTCGGACGCGACGATGAGGCGCGAGCGGCTTACGCCGCGGCGCTGGACTTCGCGATGCTCGAACCCGAGCGGCGATTCTTGGAAGCTCGGATCGCGAGCCTCAATGAGTGTCGTTCGAGGGGCTAGCTCGAGGCGGTATTGCGGGCGTGCAAGGCCATGGCAATAAGCGCCGAACCGCCGAACAATAAATTGATGCCGATGAGCAGGCCGATCGCCCACACCGCGGTTCCCGGCAATCCTGAAAATATGATGCCCGCCAGGATGAGATCGACGATGCCGCTGACCAGCATCATGCCCCATCGGCCGGACAATTCGCGCCGGTGATCGAGCGCGTAAAAAATGGAAGTCACGCCCTCGATGAGCAGGAATACGGTCAGGATCAGGGTAAGCGTCAACGCGCCCGACAGGGGCCATGCCAGCAGCACGATGCCTGCTGCAATTCCAATGACGGCCGACAGCAGCGACCAGCCGAAGCCGGGAGTGCCGCGCGTGCGAAACGTCGCGATCAAGCCGACGATGCCGCTCAGCAGCAAGAGCCAGCCGATCAGCACTTCGACGGCGATGGTCGCGATCGGTGGGACCACGATGGCCAGGAGACCGAGCACTACTAGAACGATTCCTTCGATGAGGAACAGGCGCCAATGTGCGTGCAGCGAGCCGGACACCTTGGCTTGAAGTCGGTTGAAGTCAGCTGGATTGGTGGACATGGTGAAACCTCGGGTGAGAGAGCCGGCTGGGAGGGGTATATTACGGGGTTTGTGGCGGGCGCGGAGGGCGCATCGGGAACCAAATGCGGCCCGGCGGCAAACCCTCATTCGAGTTTCGCAATGGGGCGGCTAAGGCTACACTGCGCGCCTGCGCCCGTAGCTCAGCTGGATAGAGTACCTGGCTTCGAACCAGGGTGTCGGCGGTTCGAATCCGTCCGGGCGCACATTACCTTGAAAAAATATTTTGGTCGCCGATGCGATGGGGCCGAAAACAGCAGTTCGAACCGCCGACGGACAAAAAGCCGGTTCGACGACGGCGCCGCGAAGCGGCGATGGCGATCGCCCGCAGGGCGACCCCGAAGGGGTGAGGCGCGCAGCGCCGAATAATCCGTCCGGGCGCACTTCAAAAGGTTTTTTAGATCAGTCGGTTAGCGCCTCCGTCGCTAGTTTGACCTGCGCCGAAGCCATGTCGTTGCGGGACCTTTGCGGGACTCTGAGTCGCAGACTTTGTCCGCGGCCTCGATCAAGTTGGTCATTTCGGCTTGGGAGTAGTGGGTCGTGATGCGACCACTGCGATGCCCGAGCAAATCTTGACGATCCTCGAAGGACACGCCCGCCGCGCGCAGCCGGCGGCCGAAGGTGTGTTTGAGATCGTGGACGCGAACGTTCCTGAAGCCTTGCGGTGCCGGTTCTTCGTGCTGTTCTTGCCAGCGATCCGCCGCGCGTTCCCTGGCCGCTCTCCAGGCCGTGTTGTTGATCTTGGTCACGGGTTTGGGCTCTGAGTCCTTTTTATGCGCGCGCACGAATACATAGACAGGATGCAAGCCGCGGAGATTGTCGATGACGGACTTCGCCACCCGGTTGAGCACGACGAGTCGTTCCTCGCCGTTTTTGACTTGCTCACCCGGAATGATGAAGACCGAGGTTTCAAGCTCCGTTACTTTCACTTCGTATTCCCACTTGAGCCGACACACTTCCTGCTCTCGAAGTCCCGTGTTCACCTTGAACAACGCCATGGGGGCGAGGTGGTCGGGCAACTCCTGAAATAAGAGCGCCTGTTCCTCGCGGCTGAGCGGATAGGGAGATCGGGCGTCCTTGATGGGAAACAGCTTGATCTTGGGCGCGGTTTCCAGCCAGGTCTTGCCCGCTCTATCCATCCACTCGGAGGAGGCGAGATTCAGCACCCTGCGCGCGACGGCGAGCGCCATGTTCAGAGTCTTGGTCTTGACGCCATCCTGCCGCCGCCGGGCGATGAAGGCTTGCAGATTGCCCATGTGCACCTGCCTCAGCTCGAGACTTCCGATGAAGGGGTCGAGCTGTCTCAGCTGCAACGCGTCGTCCTTGATGCGTTTCTTATGGTTGTATTCCTGCAAGTACTTGGTCGCCGCAGTCCGGAACGAGCGCAGTTCGCGCGCGCCGTAGAGTTTGGTTTCGCGAAGCTCGATCAGCCGCTTTGCGAGACACTCCTGGGATTGCCCGATGTCGCTCGTTCCAGTGCTCTCGCAAATGCGTGCTCCTCGGAACTGCTTGTCGATGTGCCAGATCCCACCGCGTTTGGTGAGACCCGACGTTCTTTGGTTTCCCATAGCTTTCCCCTTTCAGGTTGAGCCGCGGGATGCCCGTTGCGGCTCTTATAGTCATCCGCCCATGTGTCGAGGTCAAGGCGATCGAAGGCGACTCCCTGCGTGCCGATGGGGATTGCGGAGAGGAGGGGGCGGACTTCGCGGCTGAAGCGGTTTTTGTCCATGCCGAGATAGGAGGGGGCGTCGCGCAGGCGGATGAAGCGCGGCAGGAATGGCGCGAGGGTGGCGCGCGGGCGCGTTTGTTCGGGCGGCGCGCACGGCGCGGAAGCTTGCATGACCATCGACGACCTTGGCGAGCTTGTGGTTCCGGTCGTTCAGGGACGAGTTGTCAGTGCGCCGTGCAAAGGCACGGTCTTCCAGTGGGTGCGAATCCCACCCGGCCACTATCGCTCCGGCCGGTAGCAATCGGAGCAGACGCACAAGGAGTGAGGCGACTGAAGCCTTCGGTG
>Ga0182030_10000279_pt1 | contig 90910 bp, 83 predicted proteins | sample 812S3MmetaG_FD_121299 | JGI IMG/M metagenome (GOLD analysis project Ga0182030, IMG submission 121299) | Permafrost microbial communities from Stordalen Mire, Sweden - 812S3M metaG (Illumina Assembly) | ecosystem: Environmental > Terrestrial > Soil > Wetlands > Permafrost | place: Sweden... | reverse complement strand
CGCGAGCTGGGGCTTACGCTTGCCGGGTCTCCGGTGGAGCGCTATGTTGAACAGCTCTATCGCGAGCTGGATGCTAAGGGGCTGACTAAGTTTCGTCCGGTCTGTTACTTGTCCGATGAGTGGGGATGTCCTTCGGGCGAGCCGATTATTGGGATTCCGTTTTATCTGGCTCATGCGGCTTTGGCGCAACTGGAAAAAGAAACGCATGATCTCGAAGACGCTCGCGAAATCATGATGTATCTGCGGCATGAGGCGGGACACGCGTTCACTTATGCCTACAAGCTGCACAATCGGCCGGAATGGAAAAAGATCTTCGGGCCGTTCCGCCGTCCGTATCATGACAATTACCGGCCGGCGCCGTTTTCGCGCGACTATGTTCGGCATTTACCGGGATGGTATGCGCAGAAGCATCCGGACGAAGACTTTGCCGAGACGTTTGCGGTGTGGCTGACGCCGCGCTCGAACTGGCGCAAGCGCTATCGCGGCTGGGGCGCTCTGGCTAAGTTGCAATACTTGAATCGGCTGGCGCGGAAGTTGGGGAAGAGCGATCCTCTGCGGCGGCGCGGACAGACCGACGTTACGGTCGATGAGATGGAAACTACCGTGGCGGAGTTCTATCACCAGGGTGGGCACCAGGATGGGCGGGAAGAAGTTGCGATCACCGAGTTCGGCGTTAGGGAATTAACTCCGGATACGGATTTGCGCGATATTTTTCCCGTATCCAAGCGGCGGAAGACGGCGCTGCCGGCGCACGAGTTTCTGCATCAGCATCGCAAAGCGGTGATCGACAAAGTTGCGCAGTGGACGGGAGCGCAGCGTCCGCTGATCAAGACTTTGATGGACACGATTGAAAAGCGCGCGGGGGAACTCGACTTGCGCACCGACAAGACACGCGGCGCGGAACATCTGGCGGAAGTTACGGCCTATGTCACCGCGCTGGTAATGACTTATGTGACGAAAGGAAAGTTTATTCAGCCGTAAGTAGCTTCGGGCTGCGAGCTTTGAGCTACGAGCTTTTTGCAACTGCTTTCCGAGGTGACACGATGATCGGAGCAAAACTTAAGATCGCGCTGCTGTATGACGTTTGGAACGAGGATCCGATTGCGGCGGCGGAGAAGGACGAGGCTCCGGCGACATCCGTGCGCAAGCCTCGCAAGAAAGTGAAGAAGATCAAGAAGGAGAAGACCGACCGCGAGGAAATCTCCGACGCGCTGCAGAAGCTGGGGCACGAGCCTTCCTATTTCGAACTCGACGGGCGCCCGCAGTCTTTGCACTCGCTCTCGCGTTGCGACGCCGACCTCATTTTCAACCTGACCGAGTCTTTCGGCGGCGACGACACCAAGGAAATGAACGTGGTCGCTTATATCGACATGCTGGGATTGCGCTACACCGGCGCCGGTCCGCACGCCATTTTTCTTTCCCAGGACAAGGCGATTGCCAAGAAGATCTTCGCGTTTCACGGCATCAAAACTCCGTTCTTTGCGACTGCCTATCGCGGACGAATCGAACATGCCCACGACATTTCTTTTCCGCTCATCGTCAAACCGTCATGGGAGGATGGATCCATCGGCATCGATGCCGGCTCGGTCGTGAAAAACATCAAGGAGATGATGGAACGCATCGAGTACATCCAGGATGAATTCGACTCGCCGGCCCTGATTGAGGAATACATCGAGGGGCGCGAAATTTATGCGGGAATTCTGGGTAACTACGAACGGGCGCAGGTTCTGCCGATGATCGAGCTCGACCTGTCGCGCTTGCCTGAAGGCACGCCAAAAATCGCCAGCTATGACGTGAAGTTCGAGAAGAACACCGAAGCTTACAAGCTGACCAAGTCAGCGGTCGCGGAAAATCTGGATGAAGCAACCATGAAACGGCTGTCCGACACGGCGCTGGCCGCGTACCGGGCGCTGAAACTGCGCGACTATGGACGCATCGACATGCGTCTGGCTCCGAATGGCGATGTCTACGTGATCGAAGCGAATCCGAATCCTTGGCTGGCGAGCCGGCAGGAATTTGCCATGGCCGCTAAGGCCTCCGGACTTTCCTATACGGAAATGATTGGCGGTATTGTCGACCTGGCGATGAGCCGCTACTTGAATTCCGACTTGGTGAATGCGGCGGCGACGCGGTAGCGGGTTGCTGGCACGAATCGGGACTGCATCCTGAAGGAAGAACCTCTGCATCGCGGGTGCAAATGCATAGGTCCTTCGCTTCGCTCAGGATGACGTATGGTGAAACCCTTCCAGAACAGAGTTCGCTCTAGAACATATTCCACAGGAACTGGTTGTACACCTCGTGGTGGAACTGCACTTCGGAGGGCTTGACGATCGTGCCCAGCAGGCGTGGGCAGCGGTCGGCGGATGCCTGTTTCAGGTCGGCGTAGCGGCCTTTCACGTCTTCGCCTAAGAGTTTGGTTGTCCATTCGGCTTTGCGGAAGTTCTCGATCGCCGTGTAGATGTTGTCGGGCAGGTAGCGCTCGGCCTGGCGCAGGTTCTTGATCTTTGCCGTCTCGCCTTCCAATCCAGTTTTGAAAATGGAGTACATCACCAGGTAGGGATTGGCATCGGGAGCTACGGCGCGGACCTCGATGCGCATGCTGCGCTCGTTGCCGATCGGGATGCGGATCATGGCGCCGCGGTCCACGGCCGACGCTTTGAGCTGATTCGGCGCTTCGAAGTGCGGATCGAGACGGCGGTACGCGTTGACGCTGGAATTGAAGACCAGGCAGAGATCGTTCCCGGCAGTGAGAACGCGGTCGAGGAACTCGTATCCGAGCTTGCTGAGCTTCTCCTCGCCCTTGGGATCCCAGAACAGGTTCTTGCCATTCTGGCTGACGGAGACGTTGGTGTGCATGCCGCTACCATTGACGCCTACCACCGGCTTCGGGAGGAAGGAAGCGCTCAAGCCCATATTCCGGGCCACCTGGCGGCAGATCAGCTTGTAGAGTTGGATGTGGTCGGCGGCGGCGACCGCTTCCGCGTAGCTGTAGTTGATCTCGAACTGTGAGGGCGCAACCTCGGGGTGATCCTTCTCATTCTGGAAGCCCATGGCGCGCTGCACTTCGGCAGTCGTATCGATAAAGGTGCGCAACGGATCGCCGGGCAACGAGTGGTAATAGCCGCCGGTATTGACGTACTCGAACTTGCCCGTCTGGTAGTAGTTGCGCTCGGCCTCGGGTCCCTGGAACAGGAAGCCCTCGATTTCGTTGGCGGCGTTGAGAGTGTAGCCGTGCTTCTTGTGCAATCCGTTGCCAAACAGCTTCAACATGCTGCGGATGTCGGCGGTGTAGGGCTCGCCGCTTTTGTCTATGACCTCGCCAAAAACGAGCACCTTGCCGGGGCCGAAGACATCCGCCGGTCCCCAGTAGAAGGCAGACCAGTCGATGCCCAGACGCAAGTCGCTTTCCCGCTGCGCCGTGAAGCCGCGAATCGACGAACCGTCAAAGGTCAGGTTGTCGTAACTCTTCAGCAGGAATTTCTTGTCGTAGTCGAGCATGTGCAGACGGCCTTCCAGGTCGCTGAAGAGCACGGTTACGGCCTTGATGCGCGACTCGTCGGACAGGTACTTGAGCCGCTCTTCCTGGATTTTGTGAGGAGCCACGCGGTCAAGGCGCTGCTTCTTCGCCTTGAGATTGATGTCTTCCAGTTCGTCGTAAGGGATCGCTAGAAAGTTCCGCAGTTCAGTTGACATGCCTCTCCTTGTTGGTGTGGTGCCCAGGAATTGGATTTAATGACCGGGGGACTAGACAGGCTATCGCGTCCGAGGCAACGAGACAAATAGAAATCGGTTATAGCAGCGATTAACGGGCGTTTATCGAATTATTTTTCTAATGTTGCATCAGGAACGGTGCAGATCGGGCGGCCATCGAGAAACACTTCTACCGCCGAGACGCCGAGATCGCAAGGAAGGACTTTTTAAAGTCTTCTAGCGTTTGGCCTCGAACTGCACTGCTGGCCACTTCCGATCAAAAGAGCCACCCTATAGCGAATCCACAGTTGCTGTGGCCTCCGGCAACTACCGATCTGCGCTCGGCTTGGACGGGGCAAAGCCCCGTCACCACACGAGCAGTGTGCAGGAACCGTGAGTTGGCTCTAAGAAAGGGTTTTCTCCGCGATCTCGGCGTCTCGGCGGTGGAACGTCGTTCTTCCGTGAAATAATCAAGTCCGAGGAACTGCACTTGAGTTGCGCGATCTGCGAAGAGCGAAAAGAGAAGCGGTTTTGCCCGGCCGTGCACGGGAAAATCTGTCCGCAGTGCTGCGGCGAGCAGCGCGAAGTGACGCTCGATTGCCCCAGCGACTGTCCGTATCTTTTGCAGGCACGACAACAAGCGCGTGAGCACGAAAAACCCCGCCTCGCGGGCGAAGGGGATCGTGAGGCTTTGTTTCCCGAGGTTGAGGTCACCGAGCAGTTTCTCTACGAACGCGAGGAACTGATTCTCGGACTCAGCTTCGCGCTGGCCAAGAGCGCGCGCGCTGATCGCTCACTGGTGGACCGCGATCTGGTCGCGGCTTTGAGTTCGCTCGCGAAGAGCTATCAAACGCTGGTGAAGTCCAGCCTGATCTACGAGCCCGCGATCGCGAACCTGGCGCACCAGAGCATCGCTCGCGAAGTCGAGACCATGGTCAAGGAATTTCGGGAGGAGGAGCAGCGACACATTGGCGAAATACCAGGCCACGCGCGGCTACGGGATTCCGACGTACTGAAGGCGCTGGTATTCATCCTGCGGATGGGCTTGGGGCGCACCTCGGGCAGACCGAAGTCGCGGGCGTTCGTCGATTTCCTGTTTGCGCAATTCCCCGAAAAAAACTCGGCCATCGCTGGGCCGGAAGAGGCTGGGAGCCGGATCGTGATTCCGTAGAATCCGATTCCCCGTGCCAATAACGCCGGACGGCCGGGGGCGGCCGTCGCTACGTGAGCTGTATAGGGATTCAGAGCCGACGGACCGTTTGTCCGCCCGTCAACTCCGCCAAAAGTTGGCGCGCTGTTTTCCCGAGTTCAGGATGGCTCGCCTCGGGAGCGATCTCGACCAGCGGTTCCAGTACAAACCGCCGCTGGTGCATTGCCGGATGCGGAATCTTCAAGCTCGGCTCATCCACCACGCGATCCCCAAACAGCACAAGGTCGATATCAATATTGCGTGGACCTTTCTTTTTCATGCGGAGACGTCCCATCGCCGCTTCGACTTGCAATGCAAGCTGGAGCAATTCTCTCGGCGTCTTATCGGTTTCAATCGCCACCACGCAGTTTAGAAACCAGGGCTGGTCGGGAACGTCCACCGGCTGGGTTTCATAGAATGCGGAGACCGCCAGCAAGCGGCCCGCCAGGGCCAATTGTGCGACCGCCGCACGCAGGTTGGCCGCGCGATCTCCCAGGTTCGATCCCAGCGACAGATAAGCGATTTCGCCCACCAGTGCTAGTTTCGCGGTGAAAGGCGCAAGAATCCAGAAAAAACTGACTAAAGCCGCGATTTTTCCGCGGTGACGGAGGAACCCCGATGTCTTGTACTTTCGCCCGATACCTACGTTACTTTCTTGGCTGCTCGCGCCCCAGTAGGATTGCAGGAGCGATGAATCTGGATTCTCTTCTCGTCAGCCATGACGCCGGTTTGCTCGGCGTGCTGCGTCCGACACTGGAGAAGATCTCGGTCAATATTGAGGTTTGCACCGAGTCCCAGTCGGGCAACGATATGCTGGCGAAGCGCAAGTTCGATGCGGTTATCATCGACTGCGACGATCTGCCGAACGGCTTTGGCCTGTTGCATGTCTTGCGCCATACTCAAAGCAATGCCAAGTCCGTAGCCTTTGCCGTGGTGAATGGGAAGACGACCACTCAGGCGGCCTTCGGGTCGGGAGCGAACTTCGTTCTGCAGAAACCGCTGACCCCGCTTCACGCCGCGCGCTGCATTAATGCGGCGCTCGGTTTCATGATGCGGGAACGACGCCGGTACTTCCGCTATCCAGTGGAGATGCCGGTGCATCTCAGCCTTGCGCCCGACCAGGAACTGACCGCTATAACCACTAATTTGAGCGAGGGAGGCATGGCGATACGCATCGTCGGCAAGTTACCCAAGGAGGCGCAGGTGCAGTTTCGCTTCACGCTTCCCAAGGCTAACATCTCGCTCGAACTGAAAGGCGAAATCGCCTGGGCCGACGGAACCAGCCACGCCGGCATCCGCTTCATCGAGGTTCCGCAGAGCGCACAATATCAGCTTGAAAAATGGCTGACCGACCGCTTGCAAGAGGAGATGCCTGCGGGGCTAAGAGGCTACGCGGCGCTTTCCTAACCAATTCCGCTCCCACCCACCCGGCATCCAGCTTGCAACTTGCATCCCGCCACTGCTGTGGCACTGTAGAGACGCGGCCTGCCGCGACTCATCTCCCATGCAGGATCGCATTGCCATGATTACCCTGGAAGAAAGAATCGCCAGAACCGAGCGCTGGTTGCGTCATTTGGAAGAGGACCAGCCTTACCGGGATGCGCGCTTCTCCGCGCTCGGCGCCGAGCACCGCCAGAGCGCGAACGCCTTCGCCGGCCGGGTCCGCGCCGAAGCGGAGGCTGAACTGCAGCGCCTGCTGTCAGAACAAGGATTACCCTACGAGTGGAACGTGCCGCAACCCGCCGATTGAATGAAAGGTCTTAGGTGTTAGGTCTCAGGTCTCAGGAGAACAAGCTCCGAAACCTAACACCTTTACTAGACGCTAAGACTAACCGGGGACGCGGGCACCGGATGTGCAGGTTCATCTTCCAGGGTGGTTTCTTCCCAATACGAGCGGTCGCGTAAAATGCGCGACACCAGCGCGGTGTGCATGGCGTGGCCGGCGCGGTCGGCCACCACCGAACCCAGTATGTGCTTGCCGATCAGCGCCAGGTCGCCGATCAGATCCAGAACTTTGTGGCGCACGAACTCATCGGGAAAGCGCAATGGCGGATTGAGCACTTCGTCGCGGCTCAGCACGATGGCATTCTCGGTCGACGCGCCACGAATCAATCCCTGCTGCCGCATGGCGTCGGCTTCGTGCAGAAATCCGAAAGTGCGCGCCGGCGCGATCTCTTTCAGATAGCTGCCATTGGTCAGCCGTACGCAGAAGCTCTGTTTGCCAATGAGTGGATGAGGAAAGTTGATGGAATACGCAACCGAATAAATGTCCGCCGGATATACGGCAATGAATTTATCGCCCTCGCGCAACTCGATCTCGCGCACGATCCGGAGATAAGTGCGCGCTTTGCGCTGCCGCCGAATCCCGGCCTTCTGAATCATTTCGACAAAGGGACGGGCGCTGCCATCGAGCATGGGCAGTTCAAGATTGTCCAGTTCGACGATGGCGTTGTCGATGCCGACTCCGGTAAACGCCGAGAGCAGGTGCTCGGTGGTGGAGATGAGCACGCCCTTTTTCATCAAACTGGTGGCGTAACTGACGCGGGCCACGTTGCGTCCGCTGGCTTCGATCGCGAAGCCGTCCAGGTCGGTGCGGTGAAATACGATTCCCGTTCCCGCAGGCGCGGGCAGAATCCGCAAACTGACCGGAGCGCCACTGTGCAGCCCCACTCCTGTGCAGGTCGCCGTAGCACGAATTGTCTGCTCGTGTGTCAACGGGGAAGATGTAAGTCTTTTGCTATGTATCAGCTTACAGGGATGCGCCCACTTGTGTATGTGGCAAAACAGCCACACTCCGTGGCTTGGGGACCGGTGCGTGGGCTAACTTGTTCAGGCAGTTGCAGATGTTAGAGGTTAACCGGGGAAGAACTTGCTGTGTTTTCCGGTACTTAAGTAACTTTTGGGCCCCATTTTGCCGGCAATCCTACCGTTTTTTCAACGGCACTTTGGGGTCATAGGTCACCGCCGCTTCGAACATCGAATCCGGCAAGTTCAGGTTGTAGCTGGCCGTGTTGATGAAGCGCTGTTGTGAAGTCTCTCCGTTGAAATAGCGGGTAATGGAGTGAGGGGTCCAGATTCCCTGCACCAGTTTGTAACTATCGTAAATCTCTTCTTCGACATTTTTCTGCTTGTCTTTCGGATCGCGCCACGAATAACTGATCTTGATCGGATAGTGCGTATTCTGGTCCAGAAAGACGCTCACCGAGTCGTTCTGGCTGTTGAGCAGCGTGACTCCTTCGGTTGCCTTCCCATCCACCACCGCAATCCCATCATAGAAGAAAGCCACGTTTGGATCGCGAAGCCACTTGCGGAAGATCCATTCCAGCGAATGCTGCCGGCGGCGAAGGTAATTCTCCAAATCCAGCGGCTCCTGCGCCGCCGTTCCCTTGTAGGTAACCTCGTATCCTTTGTCGCCGTTGTGAATCAGCGCAAGGTCGACCTTCTTGGACTTGACGCCGCCGATGTCAATCTCCCCTGGGATGATATGAATGTCTTTCATGCGGAGGACTTCGAAACGGTCCTTGTCGGGATACTCGACGTAGTATCGGTAGGGAATCCCGGTGCTGTTGGTGCGCCCGTGATAGAGGGGATAATAGCGGCCTTCCTCAACCCGGTTTTCGTAGGTGAGGTAGGGTTGCCCGCCCAGTGCATCGATCGTCTTCTCCAGAAGCGCTCGCGCCTGGCGCGCGTTGTTGGAGTCGTTCATGTTGAGGGCGGGCTGAGCGGCGGGTTGCGGGGGGGCGGGCGTGGGAGCGGTCTGGGCACCGCCCAGCGCAGAGAGCAGCAAAACAAGGAAAAGACGATTCATGATTCTGTTGGGTTAGAAGCACCCTGAATGATTTTAGCTGTACCGGAGAACACGTGGGGACGATCGCCCTCCAGTCACGCGGAGCGCGACTCCTCTACCCCACCAGCACGGCGCCGCCGTTCACGTTGAAAACTTCGCCGGTGATAAATCCGGCGTAGGGTGTGCACAGGAAAAGAATCGGCCCGGCGATTTCGTCCGGCGTTCCCACGCGGCCCAGCGGGATGGATCGGAAGACTTTTTCGCGGCTCGGCGGATGGCTGAGCGCCGCCGCCGACATATCCGTTGCCACCCAGCCCGGCGCCACGCAATTGACATGAATGCCGTCGCGCGCCAGTTCGGTCGAGAGCCCTTTCACCATGCTGATCAGTGCGCCTTTCGAGGCCGCATAGTCGCAGTGAAAGGCCTCGCCACGCTGGCCGGCGGTCGAACTGACCAGCACGATGTGGCCGCTGCCCTGCTTTTTCATTTGACCCACCGAATGCTTGACGAGCGAGAACACGCTGTCGAGATTCACTGCGATCGTGCGATGCCATTGTGCGTCGGACATGCGATCCACGGGAGCATCGTCAGGCGGCCAGATGCCATGATTCGCGACCAGAATGTCGAGGCGTCCGAAGGCCGCGATGGCGGACGATACGAGTTGTTGCGCCCCCGCCGTAGTGGAAAGATCGCTCTGCATCGCGCGGCAGTTTTCCGCGCCACATTCGCGCACCAAGTCCTCGGCTTGCGCCTTCGCTGCTTGATAGTTGAAGACAACCTTCGCGCCCGCGGCCACAAACAACCGCACTGTCGTCGCGCCGATTCCGCGCGATCCGCCGGTGATAAGAGCAACTTTGGAATTGAGAGTCAGGTTCACAATGCGTACAAGTATCGCACGGCAGGGGTCGGTGGAAGGATCTTGGGCGTACTGGCGTTGCCGCCAAACCCAGCAAAAACGAAAGGCGGCCAATTGGCCGCCCAGTGAAGGATATAACCCTTACTTGTGGAGAGCCGGGCGTCCCCGCCCGGCAGTTGTGCAACTTGGACGGGCGAGACGCCCGTCGCTCCACTTATCTTACTTGTCTTACGCGGTTGCCGGACGCTCGCCGCTTTTGGCTGGGACACGGTCCGGTTTGATCACCTGCTGCACGCCGTCGTCGGTCTTGGCCGGCAGCGGCTTGATCGGCGGGAGATCCACACCCTCGACCAGCATCTTGATCTCGGAGGCGTCCAGCACTTCGCGTTCGATTAGCGCCTTGGCGATCCGGATCAGGGTCTCGCGATTCTCCGAGAGGATTCCCTTCGCCGTCGCGTAGCCTCGGCTCACCATCTTCCTGACTTCTTCGTCGATCTGGATGGCGGTCGCTTCGCTGTAGTCGCGGTGTTGCGAGATTTCGCGTCCCAGGAAAATCTGTTCTTCTTTTTTGCCGAAGGTTACCGGTCCCAAGTCGCTCATGCCCCACTCGCAAACCATCTTGCGCGCCAGTTCGGTGGCCCGCTCGATGTCGTTGCCCGCGCCGGTCGACATCTGGTTCAGGAAAATCTCTTCCGCAATGCGCCCGCCCATCAGGATGGCGACCTGCGTTTCGAGATAATTCTTGTAGTAGTTGTGGCGATCGTCGGTCGGCAACTGCATGGTCAAGCCGAGAGCCATACCGCGTGGAATGATCGTGACTTTGTGCACCGGGTCGGAGTGCGGCAGCATGGCCGCCACCAGCGCGTGTCCGGCCTCGTGGTACGCGGTGTTCTTTTTCTCCTCATCGGAGAGCAGAAGCGACTTGCGCTCCACGCCCATCAGCACTTTATCTTTCGCCACTTCGAAGTCGTACATCAGGACAGCCTTGCGGTTTTGCCGCGCCGCCGCCAGTGCCGCTTCGTTCACCATGTTGGCTAAGTCCGCGCCGGAGAATCCTGGTGTGCCACGGGCTAGCACCGACAAATCGACGTCGTCGGCGAGAGGAATCTTGCGGGTGTGCACGCGCAGAATTTCTTCGCGTCCGCGAACATCGGGACGATTCACCACCACGCGCCGGTCGAAACGGCCCGGGCGCAACAGCGCCGGATCGAGCACGTCGGGACGGTTGGTCGCCGCCATCAGGATGACGCCTTCGTTCGATTCGAAGCCGTCCATCTCGACCAGCAACTGGTTCAAAGTCTGCTCGCGCTCGTCGTGTCCGCCGCCGAGGCCAGCGCCGCGGTGACGTCCAACCGCGTCAATTTCATCGATGAAAATGATGCAGGGAGCGTTCTTCTTGCCCTGTTCGAACAGATCGCGCACGCGGCTCGCGCCCACGCCCACGAACATTTCCACGAAGTCCGAGCCGGAGATGGAGAAGAACGGAACATTGGCTTCGCCCGCGACCGCGCGTGCCAGCAAAGTCTTGCCCGTTCCCGGAGGTCCTACCAGCAGCACGCCTTTCGGAATGCGTCCGCCAAGTTTCTGGAACTTCTGCGCCTCGCGCAGGAACTCGATAATTTCGCGAAGTTCTTCCTTCGCCTCATCCACGCCGGCCACGTCTTTGAACGTGATCTTTTTCTGCTGCATGGAGAGCAGACGCGCCCGGCTTTTGCCGAACGACAGCGCCTTGTTTCCGCCGGTCTGCATTTGCCTGATCATGAAGAACCAGAGCGCGCCCAGCAGAACCAGCGGCGCCAGATTCAGAAGCCAGCTCGGCCAAGTGCCGTTGCTGATGTCCTTGACGGTGACGCTCACGCCCTTGTCCTGGAGCGTCTTGTACATGTCGGGATAAGTTGCCGGAATCGTCGTGTGGAAGCCCGCTCCATCGCTCTTATACTTTCCCTTGACATCCTGAGCGGTGATCACGACCTCGCGCACCAGACCCTGGTCCACGTCCGACATGAACTGCGATAAGTTGACTTCTTTTTCTTTCTGGGCATTGCTCCCGGTTTTCACCACCTGCCAGAGCAGGAAGGCCGAGATCACAATGACCGCCCAGAAGAGCACCGTTTTAATCGTAGAATTCACCTAAAACTCCTCGAAGAAGGGCAGCCCATCCCTACCAAAGAAAGACGCCGCCTCTACAGCCAATATTAGATGCCGGAGACGGGAATTCGATTGGGAAAAGACCGCTGCCCAATTCTAGACCTTTTCCCAAGAAAACGGGGACCAGATGGGCGTGGCGGAAATCACGGGCCGAAGCGAGGCTTGGGTTCCTGTGGCGGCGTGTAACTCGAAGGCCCGTCTCCGACCGAACGCTTCCTCTGCATCTGGCGGATCATGAAAAACCAGAGCACAGCCAGAAGAATCAGGGGAAGCAGATTGAGTATCCAGGACGGCCAGCCCTGATCGGGTGCTTCCTTGAACCAGATCTCTACTCCGTGTTGCTGAAGAGCGTCGAGCATCGCCGTCTGGTTTGAGGGTGCAATGACGCGAAAACTCCCGACTTTTGCATCCACCCCGTTAACGACGTTGCCTGCGATCGTGACCGCGCTGACTTGGCCGTTCACAATCCTCGTCAGGAAATCGGAATAGCTGATTTCAGAGACTGGCCGAGCAGTACTGCCGGATTTCACGGTCTGCCCGAGCAGGAACGCGCTTGCTGCAATCACCGTCCAGAAAAGCACGGCCCTGGTGACGCTATCCATACGGACTCCACTTACGTCGTCGCCGCCACATACGGCAGGTTTCGACCCGTCTGCTCCGGATTGCCCAAGCCATAGCCGCAAAGAAAGGCGTCATCCACCAGAAATCCGAAATAGTCGGGCTGCAGCGGCACGCGGCGCGCTGCCTGCCGATCGAGCAGCGTTGCCAGCTTCACCGAAGCCGCGCCCCGGCCGCGCAGGTCGTTCATCAGGAATTCGCTGGTGACGCCAGAGTGCACCAGTCCTTCGACCAGCAGCACATGCTTGCCGACAATCGCCAGCTCGTGGCTGAAGAGAATCTCCAACAGCGGGGATTCACCCTGCTTGCTCTGCTTGTAGCTGGGCTTGATAAAAGCACAGACGATGGGAACATCGATGGCCCGCACCAGGTCGGCCATGAACAGGAAGCTGTTTTCGAGAATTCCCAGCGCGATCACGGTCTGGCCGCGATAGTCGTCGGAAATCTGACGTCCCAGTTCGTGGACTCTTTTTTGAATCTGGTCGGCCGAGATCACTTGGCGCAACCCGGATTTCGGAGGAACATTCATAGCGGAAGTGGCGGCTCCGGCATAGTAGCTCTCAGCCATCAGCTGTCAGTAGAATCTTACATCGCCGACGGCTGATAGCTGATAGCTGACGGCAATGTTACATCATCCTGCAATCTCGCGAATCCAAATCGCTTTCAAAGCTCCGGCAGGCGCTCGAAATGCCGCCGGAACCGCAAACCCTCGCATCCAGATGAGCCCGCAACCTTCCGCGACCGCGACCGGCCAAAGCTTTTTCCCGGCGCCGGTGGCATGACGGTCACTTAGCAGCTCCTTCACTTTTCTTGCCACCGCGGTATGCGCCGGCCAGTAACGATCTCCCGCACGCCAGTTGCGGATCAGCAGGTGCTTCGGCACACGTTCCGCGTCCAGCAACTGCCCGCGCTCATTCTCTGGAACGCAGTCGGCATCCACTACACGAGCTTCGACACGAGCGCTCAGTTCGGGGACCTCCACCGCGCCCGGCACTGCTAAGGCGTAGTCGTAATCCGCCGCTTGTCGATGGCGCGCTTCATTCCGAGCACCGGCAGGGTTCGCTTCCAACCGGAGTTCCTGACGTGCTCGACGAACACAGAGCGCGCGATTGAGGCCGCCCGGCAACTCCAGTCTCCTGCCTGCCGCTGCTTGCGCCAGCTCGAGCGTCTCCTCAATCAGCCGGAACGAGACACTCAAATCGGGCGCATTCGTTTCGAGCCATGCACGCACCAGCCGGCGCTGGGCCGCCAGCGGAAGCGCCAGCAAGGGCCTTAATTGTAGAGACGCGGCTGGCCGTGTCACAGCCCCTAAAGGGGCATCTGATTTGGGGGAGCTTGCGGTATCGCTAAAGCGATACCCTGATCCGAAGCCGGCTCTTTCCGTAACCTCTTTAGCCGCTGCAGGCAACTGTGCCGCGATCTCAGCAGCGGTTTGCTGGATACTGGGTACTGAGTACTGGGTACTGGGTACTGAGTGGGTACTGGCCGGCCACTGACCACCGGCCACTAACCACTGCTCTTCTTCCCCTCGCGCGATTTCCGCCAGCTCACCCATGTGTTCGATGGCGGCCTCGCCAAATTCTTCTGCGATGATGGGCAGCAGCCGATGCCGCACGCGATTGCGCAGGAAGGCAATATCCCGATTCGACGAATCTTCCCGCCAGCTCTGACCCTGCTCGCGGAGAAATTCCTGCAGTGCGGCGCGCCGAAAACCTAGCAGCGGCCGCACCAACTCGCCAAACGCGCGTCCCTGCTCTTCGAAAATAATCCGCGGATGAATGCCCGAAAGTCCCCGAATGCCGGTACCGCGAAAGATGCGCAACAGCACCGTCTCCGCCTGATCGTCGAGCGTGTGCGCCGTGGCAATCCTGGTAACGCTGCCCTCCTGCGCCAACTGGCGGAAAAAACTGTAGCGGAGTTCACGCGCCGCCGCCTCGATGCCGGAACTCTTGGCTGCGTGATCGGCGGGACTCTGCCTCCCGTCAACCGGCGCTTCGCAGACATGCAGCTCGAGCCTGTGCTGCTTCGCCAACTGCGCGACAAAGCTCGCATCCTCGTCCGACTCTTCTCCGCGCAATTTGTGATTGACATGCGCGACCGACAACACGATCCCCAACTCGGCTCGCAACTCCAGCAGCAGGCAAAGCAGAGCCACAGAGTCCGCCCCACCAGAAACCGCCGTCGCCACGCGGTCGCCCGCCCGAATCGACGCCTGTTTCCGAATTGTCTGCAACAGCCGCTCCGCCAGCACGCGCACGGAGAAATGGTACAGCAGTTGCCAGTCGCCAGTACCCAGTTGCCAGTTGCAGCCGGCTTGCTGGGTACTGGGTACTGGATACTGGGTACTGATTACTGCTATGCTGACCGGCAAATGTGGGGAGTTTCTCGCTGGGCTGCTCGGTTTCTGTTGGTGGTCATGCTCGTCCCGGCCTTTGGGCCGATGGCGATGGCTTGTGCTGGCCTGCCGCAAGCCACGCACTGCGCGCGCCAGCCGGTGTCCGCGCCTGCGGCGCAGCCTGCGCTGCACTGCCATCACGCGATGGCGCAGTCGAAGGCGACCCAGCCCGAATCATCGCTGGTCGAATCCTACGAAGCCTCGTTTCAGGCCGCCAATGACGATGATTGCTGCGGTCGCCATTGCTGCTGCGGCGCTTCCACCTCGGAGTGGGCGCAACCCGCTTCCAATCTGCTTGCCTTCTTGAATCTCATTGTCGAACCAGCGCAGGCGGCCCCAAGCACAACGCCTCAGTCGACCGATCTTTCCGGACTCGATTCGGCCCGCGCCCCTCCTCGCAGCTAGCCCTCTTGAATTCTGAAAATTAGCAACCCTAAGAAACGCGATACGGTTGTGCGCGTCTCACGCCCTAAAGAGCGTTCCCGAGAACTCCGCCGTCCCTCCGGGACTTGAATCATTGGTTCCACGTTTCCCAGCGCTGAAGCGCTGGGCTAAGCTCGGTCGCCCCTCCGGGGCTGGATTCTCGAAGCCGGAGTTGTTCCGCTGCCGTTGGAGACATGCGTCAGTCGATTCTCTTGCTAGCCTCATCGGGCGTCCAGGAGGATCGGCGGATTTCTAAGGACACAGACATGATTCGCTTCAAACTTCTGACATTCGCGGTCTTGCTGGCGATCGCTGCCACCGGCTTCGCCAACGACTATGGCGCCATCCGCGGCGTGGTGCACGACCCTCAGCATCGCCCTATTCAGGACGCCATGGTGATGCTCAAAGCGAAGTCATCGGACTGGGCGAAGAGCGTGACCACTGACGTCAATGGCGAATTCCAGTTCAACGCGGTCGTGCTCGGCGAATACTCCGTCAGCGTCGCCAGCAATGGCTTCGAGCAGATTTCGCAGGATGTGGTTGTCATCTCGGGATCGGTGCCGGTGGTTCACTTTCAATTGCAAGTCGCCGCAGCCAATGAAAAAGTTCTGGTCTCCGGTACGCCTGCCGTCGTTGCCACCGACAGCTTCACGCCGACTACTCTCGTCAGCCGCCTCGACATCGAGCGCACTCCCGGAGCGGACGGCACCAACAGCATGGCCATGATCACCGACTACGTCCCCGGCGCTTACGTTACTCACGACATGCTCCATATTCGCGGCGGCCACCAGACTACCTGGCTTCTCGACGGCATTCCGGTTATCAATACCGCCATCGCGCAGAATCTCGGCGCCCAGTTCGATCCCAAGGACATGGATTATGTCGAGGTTGACCGCGGAAGCTATAGCGCCGAGTTCGGAGACCGCACCTATGGCGTCTTCAACGTCGTGCCCCGCACCGGATTCGAGCGCAACAACCAGGCCGAACTCACCGTCACCGCCGGCAACTTCTACCAGACCGATGACGCCCTCAGCTTCGGCAGCCATACCGACCGCTTCGCGTATTACGCCAGCGTCAACGGCAATCGCAGCAATCTCGGGCTGCAGCCGCCGGTTCCCCAGGTTGTGCACGATGCGGTTAACGGCGTCGGCGGCTTCGGGTCGTTCATCTTCAATGTCAACCCCTCCGACCAGCTCCGCCTGATGACCTCTGTCCGCCGCGACTACTTCCAGATTCCCTTCGATCAGAACCCTAACGACATTGAGAACGGCCTAGTCAATGGGAGTCTGACGGGGCAGTACCCAAGCTTAGATCTCAGGGACGGCCAACACGAGACCGATGCCGGCGTCCTGTTTTCGTGGGTCCATACTTTCAACTCGCATGTTCTGACCACGGTTTCGCCGTTTTACCACTACAACCGCGGAAACTACGCCAGCAATCCCAATGACAATCCGGTTGCCAGCACCGAAAACCGCAGCTCCACTTACGCCGGAGCGCAGGCTACCGTCGCTGCCAACTACAAGAAGAACGATCTGCAGGTTGGATTCCTCAGCTTCTACCAGAGCGATCGCCAGTTCTTTGGGGCCATTTTCAGTCCGCTCACCTACACTCCGCCCCTCTCGCCGATCGCGGATTCCGAGAACCCGAGCGCCAAGCTCGAAACCTTCTACATCGACGACAAGTTTAAGCCCTTCCCCTGGCTGACTCTCTCCGCCGGCATGCGCCCGACATGGTTCTCCGAGGGCAACTTTTCGGCTTCCTCTACGCCCCCTATCTCCGAGTCCGCCATCAGCCCGCGTTTTGGCGCTACCGTCACCATCCCTAAGCTCCGTTGGACATTCCGCGCCTTCTACGGACACTACTATCAGGCACCGCCGATCGAGACCGTATCCGGGCCAGCCCTAAAGAACTACACGGGGCAGCAAGGTTTCAACTTCATTCCCCTCCCGGGCGAGCGCGACGAAGAACATCAGTTCGGCGTTACCATCCCTTACCGCGGATGGGTACTGGACGCCGACAACTTCCAGACCAACGTCGCCAACTTTCTCGACCATAACAACATTGGAGCGTCCAACATTTTCTTCCCTATCACCGTTTCCCAGGCCTTGATTCGCGGATGGGAGCTTACCCTGCGCTCTCCCCGCATCGCTCATCGGGCGCAGCTTCACCTCGCCTACTCCAATCAGATCGCCGAAGGAAGCAACATCCTCACCGGCGGCCTTACCGTTCCTCCAAGTCAGCAGCCGCCATTCCAACTCGGAGCGCTCGACCACGATCAGCGCAACACGCTCAACGTGGGCGGCGACGTGACTCTTCCCTGGCGCTCCTATGCCTCGACCAACGTTTACTATGGCTCCGGCTTCAGCAACGGGTTCCCGGGCGCGCCCTATCCGGGCAACTATCTGCCGTCGCACACTACGTTTGATCTGTCGTTCGGCAAAGACTTCGGCAAACGCTTCACCGCATCGGTCACTGCGTTAAACGTAACCAACCACCGTGTCGAGTACGACAACAGCCTGACCTACGGCGGATTTCACTGGAACCTGCCGCGCGAGATCTATGTGCAGGTGCGCTATCGGTTTCACTACTGAGGGGGGAGTCGGTCGTGACCAACGTTGTTCCGGCCTTGACACGCTCTCGCCGAATGCGAGAATTACCCGCGAGGAGGAGAAGCGATGGACGATTTTCCGGAGTTCATGAAATGTCCTGCAAATAAGATTGCAACCAGCAGTCAGGCGACTCCTGGCGTCGAGGGCTACGTCTTTGATGGAGCGGACGGGAGCCAAATGGCGTTCTGGACTTGCCATGAGACCGCGGTTTCCGCGCCGCACGTGCATGAGTATGACGAATACATGATGGTTGCCCAGGGCTGCTATACCCTGATCATTGGCGGCAGACGGATCCCCATCAAAGCGGGAGAGGAATATTTCATTTCCCAGGGGCTCTGGCATGGTGGCGAGGTCATCGCCGGCACCAGGACCATCCATGCCTTCGGTGGACACCGGGCCGAGAGGCTCGCGTCCCCGTCGTGACAGGACGGTTTGACGCTGTTCCGGTGCGGTCCGTATAATCCAAAGCGTCCACACCCTGACCACCACGCTTGCGGTTACGGCGTCTCAGGTCTGATGACTGACAGGCTCGGGTTGCGATCAGACTCGTTGAGCCCGGCGAGCTGGAAGCTTCCAGCATTCCTAAAAATCCGAAGGAGTTCAAAGGATCCAAATGATTGGCATGTTAACGATTAGCAAGTTTGCGCGCGTCACCGTGGCCGTGGTATTCGGCCTCTCTCTCTTCGCTCTGGCCCAAGGCCCGGCTGCTGGCACTCCGGCAGCTGCCCCGCCGAATGCTCCCTCCGCTGCTGCTGCGGCGGCAGCCCAGGCTACTGGCACCAAAGTCGGCACCATCAACATCGAACTGGCAATCTTCACCTGCAACGAAGGACGGCGCGACGCCGAAGCGCTCAGCAAGAAGTTTGAACCCAAACAGAATGAACTGAAGGCCTCGGCCGACGAACTCGACAGCCTGCAGAAGCAGCTCACTGCCCAGCAGGATAAGTTGAATGACGAATCGCGCGACAAACTGGTGAAGCAGATCGAGGCCAAGAAGAAAAGTTACGATCGCGCCACCCAAGACGCGCAGGAAGATTTCCAAAATCAGCAGGGCGAGATCGGGAATAAAGTCCTCACCAAGATGGCGCCGCTCATCGTGAAGTACGCCAGCGATAACGGCTATGGCATGATCCTGGACACGTCCCAACAGTGGCCGCGCGGCCCGGTGATCTGGTACGGACCGGCCGTGGACATCACCCAACCGGTCGTCGACGCCTACAACGTTCAATCCGGCGTACCGGCGCCCGCTGCGGGCAGCACGGCTGCCAAGCCGGTGAAGCCAGCGTCGTCGACCCCTGGCAGCAAACCGGCTGCGCCAGCGACCAAGCCCCCGGCAACCACTCCGCCGAAACAGTAGCGACACCGCTGGGGCGGTTTTAGTTCCAGAATTCTCGAGACGTTATCTCCAAAGACCGCGTGCAGACGCGGTCTTTTTTTTCGTCACCAACTCACTTTTTCGCTTCCCGCAACACTCAGGATCAAATCGCCAACCGCAGGTGTCTGTACCGGTAGCAGCCTGGTACGGAGGACACCATGATCAGCACACCGATGTTCAGCACGCTCGAAAGCACGTGGGATCACTCCGCTCGCCGCGGATGGACCACACTCGCATCCTTCACCATGCAAGCCCTTGCCCTGAGTTTGCTGTTCGCAATTTCGTTGATCTGGATTGGGCAGCCACCGCAAGTGCGTTGGCTGCAACTCACGGCGCCCCCGGAGTTCACGCCCGTTGCACTCGAGCAGCCTGCGCCCGCGCACAATGCGCCCGCCGCTGCTGCCAGTAACATGAGGCGGGGAGAGATGGTCGCGCCGTCATCGATCCCTGGCCATGTCGCGGTCATCGACGACCGCGGCTCTGTTCCGGATGCGCCAGATTTTCAATCCATCATCGGCACTGGACCGGGTCGTGGATCGGACGATCGCGTTGCCCGTGGCATCGGAGACGGCATCCCTGCAGTGATTCCGGTGCACCCAACTATGGTCAAGCCGCTGCTGGTATCGCATTTGGCGGAGGCCAACCTGCTCCACAAAGTGCAGCCGCTCTATCCGGCAGTCGCGCGCGCGGCTCGCATTCAGGGACCGGTCGAGTTGCGGGCGGTCATCAGTAAGGCGGGGACAATCGAGAATCTGGTGGTAGTCCGCGGACACCCGTTGCTGGTCGCGTCCGCGATTGAAGCGGTCCGGCAATGGCGCTACCGCCCTTACCTGCTCAATAACGAGCCCATCGAAGTGGAAACCGAAATCACGGTGAACTTCGTGTTGGCAGGTAATTAACGGATCTGCGTCGTTCGCTGTTCGCTTTTCGCTAAGACCGGCGATGAAGAAAGGACAAGTGGTTAGCGAACGACGAACAGCGAACGACGGTGGTGCCTGCACTCGCTATAATCGGCTATGTGAACGCACCGCGTCCCGACTTGTCGAAACTGCCCGACCGCCGCTCGCTGATTCTCGACGGCCGCACCTGGGCGGAAGTTTCTCTCGGAGCGCTGGGAGAAAATTTTCATGCGGTACAGAAGCACGTCGGCGCCGGCGTCACCATTTGCGCGGTGGTTAAAGCCGACGGTTACGGCCACGGCGCGGTGGAGTGCGCGCGCGCTCTCGAATCCGAGGGCGCTCGGTGGCTGGGAGTGACCGATGCCGCGGAAGGCCTGGCACTGCGTGGCGCCGGTATCAAGGCCCGCATCCTGCTCATGACCGGAATCTGGAAGGGCGAAGAAGATGGAATCGTCGCCCAGAATCTCACTCCCACGATTTGGGAACCCTGGCATGCAGAGCTGCTGGAGCGAGCTGCGCGGAAACGGCAGGGCGATCTTCCGACACATCGTTTGCCCGTGCATTTGAAGCTCGACACGGGCATGAGCCGCCTCGGCGCATCGAAGGAAGCGTTGCCGCATTTGTGCGAGATGTTATCCGCGTGCAAGCACCTGAGTGTGGAGGGAGTGAGCACGCACCTCGCGTCGGCGGAAGTGCTTGATGCCGAAGACGCGGTTCGCCAGATAAAGCGCTTCGAAGAGGGACTTGCCGTCCTGCGGAATTACGGGCTCCAGCCTCCGCTGGTGCACATGGGAAATTCCGCCGCCATGAGCGCGCGGCCCGACACCTGGAAGACGATGGTGCGTCCGGGTATCGCGCTCTATGGATATTCGCTGGCCTTCACGCGCGGCGGTGAATACGCGGCGGTGGCGGAACTGCCGCTGCGTCCGGTGCTTTCGTGGAAGACACGAGTGCTGACGGTGAAAGAAGTTGCCGCCGGACAAGCGGTCGGCTACATGGGCACGTTCGTGACAAAAGAGCGCAGCCGCATTGCCGTGCTTCCCGTAGGTTACGCGGACGGGTATCCGCGTTTGCTCTCGAATCGCGCGCGTGTGATCGTAGGCGGCGAATACGCGCCAGTGGTGGGACGCGTCTCGATGGACTTGACGATCGTCGACGCCAGCCATATTCGCGGCGTCACGGTGGGAGATGAAGTTGTCTTGATCGGCAAGAGTGGCGCCAAGAGCGTCGACGCGGTAGAACTCGCGCGGCTGTGCGAAAGCGTGCCCTACGAAATTCTCTGCGGCTTGTCGCAGCGAGTGCCGCGAGTTTATAGCAGCGATTAGCGGTTGGTCGCCCGTCCGGCCGGGCGGGGACGCCCGGCTCTCCACTGCCAACTACTGAATGCTGTGTGCTGACTGTTGAGTGCTCAATTCTGCCATTGAACTGACCGTGGTCGCCAATATGAGCCCCACTGTTGTATTGCTAAAGTAGAGATGCCCTCGCGCTACGCGCAATGGATGTACGACTGGGAGACCCGGCTCACGTCGGTGGACAATAACCGCGTGGTGCGTCCGCTGGAGTGGGGCCTCGATTGGACACATAGCTGGCCCGGCGGCAACGGCGGTCCTGCAGGACAAGGCTCACGCGATCTGCTGGAATATTTCTCGCGCTTCAACGAGCGCATCATTCGCGACAGCGACATTTTTTATTCCTACCGGAAGCCCGCCGATTTCCGCCTGGAGCGCCGCGAGGTTCAGGTGTTCAGCACGCGCGAAGTTCCCGACCCGCGCCTCGAAGAAAAAGTTCGTGGCACTCATGCCGAGTTTCTGCGCTTTACTTCGCCGGTGGCGACGCCTTTCCCCGAGAACAATCTGGTCAACGCGCGCTGGTTTCCGGCACGCGGGCGCCGGGCCGTCGTTCTCTTGCCACACTGGAATTCCGATGCGATTTCCTACACCAGCCTCTGCCGCATGCTGAACTACATGGGAATTGCCGTGTTGCGGCTGTCGATGCCGTATCACGACATTCGCCGTCCGGCGGAGATCGATCGCGCCGACTATGCTGTCTCCGCCAACATCGGCCGCACGCTCGATTCGGTACGCCAGGGCGTGGTCGACGCGCGCTGCTGTCTTGACTGGCTGGAAGCACAGGGTTACAACCGGCTCGGCATCGTCGGCACCAGTCTCGGATCGTGCTATGCGTTTATCGCCACTGCGCACGATCCACGGATTCAGGTGGCTGCCTTCAATCACGCCTCGACTTATTTTGCCGATGTGGTGTGGCACGGACAATCCACGCGCCACATCCGCGAAGGACTGGAAACGGCCATCAATCTGGAGGATCTGCGTCACGTGTGGCGCGCCGTCAGTCCGATGGTGTACTTCGACAAATTTTCGCGCTGGCCGCGCCGTTCGCTCATTATCTATGCAAAGTACGACATGACGTTTCTGCCGGAATTCTCCGAGCAGGTGGTCGCGGAATTCGAGAAGCACAACCTAGACCACAAAGTCGTCGTGCTGCCGTGCGGGCATTACACTCTGGGCGAAACACCGTATAAATACATGGATGGCTGGCAGTTGGTTAGCTTTCTGCGGACGGCGTTCGAGTAGGTGGCGGCTTGTGGGCTTGCTTCCGCCACTACGCAACTGGGTGTGAGGGACGGGTCGAGATCGAGTCAGAATGGACGGCACGAAAGCCCGAACGAGTTGCAACACGAGAGCACGCAAACGCCTTCTCCAGGTAACTCTTAGCGCGTCTAACGTATTCGATTTGTTCTGGTGTAGCTTGGGCCATAGAACAGAGTAACAAGCCGGTCGCCGACTCCGGTGGCGGGAGCGTCCCAGGTTAGCGCCCAAAAGACGGGCGCGAACCTGGGGCACCGAGCTCATAGAACCTTTCGCGGACAGGAGTGTCCGCGCCACAGTAAAATGGTTTTCGGTATCCAACTATGAAAAATTCCTCGATGTCCCGACCGCTCTATGAGGTTGATCCCGAGATCGCCAACGCTATTGATAACGAAGTTCGCCGCCAGCACGAAGGGCTGGAGCTTATTGCTTCGGAAAACTTTGTCAGCGAGGCTGTGCTTGAGGCTGCCGGGTCCGTGTTCACCAACAAGTATGCGGAAGGCTATCCCGGCAAACGCTATTACGGCGGCTGCGAGTTTACCGACGTGGTCGAAAATCTCGCGCGCGAGCGGGTCAAGAAACTGTTTGGCGCGGAGCATGCCAACGTGCAGCCGCATTCGGGATCGCAGGCCAATCAAGCCGCTTACGCGGCGGTGCTGCAGCCTGGCGACACGATTCTTGGATTGAATCTGGCTCACGGCGGGCACCTCACGCATGGCCATCCTCTGAATTTTTCGGGCAAGACTTACAAGATCGTTCCTTACGGCGTGACCAGGGAAACGGAGACGATCGATTACGACGAGTTGGAAAAGATCGCCACGGCGGAGCATCCGAAGCTGATTATTGGCGGGGGCAGCGCTTATCCGCGGATCATCGATTTCGCGCGCATGCGCCAGATTGCGGACAAAGTTGGGGCACTCTTTCTTGTCGATATGGCGCACTTCGCGGGACTGGTGGCGGGCGGAGCGCATCCATCGCCGGTGCCGCACGCGCATATTGTGACTTCGACCACGCACAAGACGCTGCGCGGGCCGCGCTCGGGCATGATCCTGAGCAAGCAGGAATTCGCGAAGGAAATCGATAAGACGGTCTTTCCCGGAATGCAGGGAGGGCCACTGGTGCACATCATTGCCGCCAAGGCGGTGTGCTTCCTTGAGGCATCGCAACCGAGCTTCCGCGACTACGCGCGGCAGATCGTGGCTAATGCGAAGGTGATGGCGGAGACGCTGGCGGCCGACGGCTATCGCATTGTCTCCGGTGGAACGGACACGCACCTCATGCTGGTGGACGTGTTCGCCAAGGGCATGTTTGGCAGCGATGCAGAGAAAGCTCTCGGCGAGGCCGGCATCACGGTCAACAAGAATGCGATTCCGTTCGATGCGAATCCGCCGATGAAGCCTAGCGGCATTCGCATTGGCACTCCGGCGGTGACTACGCGCGGCATGAAAGAAGCGGAGATGCGGCAGATTGCGCACTGGATCTCGGAGGCGCTCGATCATCGAACGGACGCTGCGGTGCTGGCGAAAATCCGCAAGCAGGTACTGGGGATGGCGGAGGAGTTTCCGCTGTACGCCGAGCGGAGGGCGCGGGCCGAAGTCAGGGCGTAAACATCTTATGGCCTGTCATCCTGCGCCGGAGCAAATGCATAGGTCCTTCGCTTCGCTCAGGATGACAATACGTGCGGATGACAATACATGTGGATGACAATAGGTGTGGCGAATTCGCTGTGCCTTGCTGTGTCCTCTGTGTTTAAATTCCAGTCGTGAAAGTAGCGATCGACATCCGTCGCATGACGGAGTTCGGAGTTGGCACCTATATCCGCAATGTGGTGCGCACGCTGGCGCGCCTGGATCGCGACGGCGAGTACTTCCTTATCGGATCACCGGAGAGGGTGGCGGAATGTGGCGCGCTGCCGCCGAACTTCCACTCGGTGGCGCTGGACGGCGGCGATAACACGCTGAAGGGGACTCTCGATTTCCGGGCCATCGTGCGCCGCCTGGACTGTGACGTGGTGCACATTCCGCATCTGTACTGGATTCCGCGCGGCCTCGGTTGTCCTTACATTCTGACGGTCCACGACCTGCTGGAGCACATGTATGGATCGCGCGACGCTTCCAGCTTGCGCCGCAGCCTGTACTTTTATCTGACGCGGCGCGCGTTGCGGAAGGCGGCGCGTGTCATCGCGGTGTCGCAGTTCACCAAGAACGAAATCGAAAAGCTGCTGGCGGTTCCGGATGCGCGCATCGAGGTGGTTTACAACGCGATTGACGAGCGCTTTCTGCACGGCCATGCCACCGCCGCGGATCGAGAACTGATCGCCCAGCGTTATCAGGTAAACCACCCCTTTATTTTGTATGCGGGCGCGATTCGGCCGCACAAGAATGTCGTGCGCATCATTGAAGCGTTTTCGTCGTTGAAGAGCGAACTGCAGAAGGAGCAGCAGTTCCCCGATCTGAAGCTGATTATCATCGGCGACGATCTTTCCAGCCATCCGCGGCTGCGGCGCACCGTGGTGCGCAGCGGAGTGCAGAACGATGTGCGGTTCCTCGGCTTCGTCCCCATCGAAGTGCTGCGCATTTTTTACGATGTTGCCAAGATTTTTGTGTTTCCGTCGCTCTACGAGGGATTTGGATTGCCGCCACTCGAAGCCATGGCCCACGGAACTCCGGTGGTCGCTTCGAACACTTCGAGCCTGCCGGAAGTGGTGGGGAACGCGGCGTTGCTGGTGAATCCGGAAAACGTGTTTGAAATCCGGCGAGGTTTGCAGCGCGCGCTGCTCGATCCGGTGCTGCGCGAGCGGATGAAGCAACGCGGGTATGAGCAGGCGCAGCGATTTTCCTGGACCAGTTCGGTATCGAGAATTCTTGAGATTTACCGCGAAGTGGCCGACGGCCGTGTTTCGCGTGGAGCCGCGGCGGACTGAGGTGGTTCTTGCTCCCGTATAATGGACATTTCGACGATGAATCCTAGCGCCACGTCCAATCTTGAACCGTCGACAGTTCGCAGCGCGATCCATCCGGCAACGATCCCCTCGACAGTGATTCCTCCGACAATGACTCGTCCGAACCGGTTTATTTCGGACTGGCGGATTTCCGTCGGGGTGTTGATCGGGTTGTGGGCGGTGATCTACATGACCGGCCTTTCGCGTCCCGCCTTGCTCGACGATGCCGACACGGTGCATGCCGAGGCAGCGCGCGAGATGGTGCTGCGACACGATTGGGTGACGCTGTACGCCAACGGCATCCGCTATCTGGAAAAGGCTCCGCTGATGTACTGGGGCGTGGCAACGAGTTACACGCTATTCGGCGTCAGCGAGTGGAGCACGCGCCTTCCGCTGATGCTGGGCGTACTGGCGATGATTCTCGCCACGTACGGTTTGGGACGCTGGGCTTTGGGCAGCGAGGGCGGATTCGATTCCGGGCTGGTGCTGGCGACCGCGCTCGGACCGTTTCTCTTTACACGCTTTCTGATTCCTGACGCAGCCGTGGGCCTTTGGCTGACGCTGACGTTCTGGCTCTTTCTGGTGTCGTTGGAACAACAGAAGCCGGCGCGCTGGACCTGCTGGGGACTCGCCACAATGTGCGCGCTCAACGTGCTTACCAAGGGACTGATCGGGCTGGTGTTTCCCATCGGCGCGATCGGGCTTTATCTGCTACTGACGGGAAATTTGCGGCACTTGCTGAAGCTGCGCCTGCTGTCGAGCACGCTGGTGTTTCTTGTGGTCGCCGCGCCGTGGCACATTCTGGCACAGTTGCGAAATCCCGCGCAGGGAAACGTCCGCGGATTTCTCTGGTTCTACTTCGTCAATGAGCACATCCTGCGCTTCCTGAACCGGCGGGTTCCGCGCGACTACGACAAGGTTCCGCTGCTGCTGTTCTGGGCGTTGCTGGTTTTGTGGCTGATTCCCTGGACTGTGTTTCTTCCGCAGTCGTTGCAGGAAGTGCCGCGGCGGTGGCGCGAGTTCCGGGCGCGGATGACGCGGCGCCAGGGCGCGTATCTGATGTTTTTCTTGTGGAACATTGTAATCGTAGGCTTCTTCAGCCTCTCGACTCGCCAGGAATACTACACCATCCCGGCGATTCCGGGGATGGCGTTGCTGGTCGGGGGATGGCTGCAACGGGAGCGAGACTCCGCTGCGGATAGCCGGGAGCGGCGCCACGGGAGGATTTCGTCGGCGGTGTTGCTGGCGGTCGGCGTGATCATCGCGGTGGTTGGCTTTGCCTTGTTCTTCTTTTCGAAGGCGCCGCCTGCGGGCACGGATCTGTCGGACCTGCTGCGGAAAAATCCGCAAGACTACGCGCTCTCGTTCGGGCACTTTCTGGACTTAACCCCGCAGGCAATGGGGGCATTCCGCTTGCCGTTGTTCGGCTTTTCACTCGCGTTTCTGCTGGGCACGCTGGCCAACTTTATTCTGCGCCGCCGCGGGCGGGCGGGAGCGGGAAATGCGGCGCTGGTGGCAATGATGGTGGTGGTGCTGGCATGCGTGCGGATTGCGTTCGGCATCTTCTCTCCAATTCTTTCGTCGAAGGACCTGGCGATGGCGATTCGCGAGCAATACCAGCCGGGCGATCAGATCGTCGTGATAGGGCTCTACGAGAATGCGTCTTCGCTGAATTTCTACACCGGGATTCCGTTGCACAGTTTGCGCACCCCGGGCGGGAACATGTGGTATGGCACGCAGTTTCCGGGAGCGCCTCGGGTCTTCGAGACGCAGGCGTCGTTTGTCGAAATGTGGCACGGCCCGCAGCGCGTTTTCTTGTGGGCCGAAGAGGATGAACCGCCGGCGTTGCGCGGATTGACGAGATACGTTGTCGCGCGGCGCGGGGGCAAGATTATTTTTTCCAATCAGCCGTCAACTTCAGGTTAGAGGTCAGAGGTCAGATTGCAGAGATTACACCAGCCTCGAACCTCTGATCTCTAACCTCTGCCCTCTGACCTACTGAGGCGCCCGTCTTTCAGATCGAAATCATCGCCTCGCCAGTGGATGCGGTTGCCCATAAAGCTCGTGGCCCAGACGAAGGGTGCGATCAGGTCTCGCAGGGGCAGCAAGAGAACGTTGCGGAATAACTGACGATCATCGAGCACTTTCACCGCAGTCACCAGTCCTACCGTCACTCGCAGAGCGAGCGTCAGCGCGAATAGTATCCACGCCCACGCGGCGCCGCGAGCCGCTAACAGCGTCAGCAATGCCCAGGGCAAGCCGAAGGTGAAAAGCATTCCTGCGTATCCCCAGCGGCGGGCGTCTCGGATGGTTCGCGACCAGCGCAGTTGATGATGAAAGAACTGCCGCAGCGTGTAGGCAGGGAGAAATGTGGTGACAATCGCGGCGCTGAGTTCGACTCGCTTTCCGGTGGCGGCGATGCGCCGGCCGAGTTCATAGTCGTCAGCGAGATAATCCAGTAACGCTTCGAAGCCGCCGATAGCTTCGAGGTCGCGGCGGAGAAAGGCCAGCGTAGAGCCCAATCCGAAGTGCAATCCTTTTTCGAGGAACCTTGAGCTCAGAACGCCGGGCACAAAGTCGGTGCTGATGCCCAAGGCTTCGAGGCGCGATCCGAGGGTCGGGCTGGCGACAGCGCGGTAGAGGCAAGTCACCAGTCCGACAGAGGAGTCGGCGAGCGGCGATACCACTTTCCGCAAATAATCCGAAGGGACGCGGATGTCGCTGTCATTCACCAGCAGGAGTTCGTGGCGTGCCGCGGGCAGCATCTGCACTAGATTGCTGACTTTGATGTTTGCGCCCAGAACCCGATCACACGCGATCAGCTCGATCGGCAGGTTGGGATATTTTGCCTGGAGCTTATGCACAATCTCGATAGCGGGATCGGCGGGATCGCTGACACCGAAGAGCAATTGGAACTGCGGATAGTTCTGTTCGCAGTGGCTACAGAAACTCTCCCACATTTCGGGATCGACGCCTTTCAGCGGCTTGAGGATGGAAACTGGAGGGAGTTGGCCTTCTAGCAGCGGAGGCCGGCTCAGCTTCTTGCGCCGGTCGCGGAGGAAACTGGCCAGCGAGAGCGTGGACAGGAGATAAAAAAAGAGACTGCCGAGGGTTCCGAGTGCGGCGACGGCTTCGAGCAAGACTCCTGGTGTCAGTGGCATGGAGCTATCTTCTTGGTAGAGTTCCGGAACTCTCCAGTCGCTGAAAAGTGTGCCTGAGGCTGGGTCGTCCCTCCGGGACTTGACTCGATTATTCCGCTGTCCCAGCTCGGCCGCCCCTCCGGGGCTGGATTCTCTTACCCCTTTGGGGCTGGATTCTTACACCCCTCCGGGGCTGGATTCTCTTACCGTTTCCAAAACATTCATCTTACTCGTAGCGCAGCGACTCGATGGGATCGAGATTGGCTGCCTTCCATGCGGGATAAATTCCAAAGACCAGTCCCACCGCGGCCGAGGCGGTGAAAGCGAATACCGACCAGTCCACCGACATAGTCGCCGGAAGCGAGGGGAAGACAAGCGGGATGATCGCCGTGATCAGTGCGCCCAGTAAGAGCCCAATCACTCCGCCCACGGCCGTGAGCATGATGGCTTCGAGCGTGAATTGCACCAGAATGTCGCGCTTGCGGGCGCCCATGGCTTTCCGCACTCCGATTTCACGGGTGCGCTCGGTCACCGACACCAGCATGATGTTCATTACGCCGACGCCGCCTACGATCAAGCCCACGCTCGAGACCGCAAACATGAAGACGAAGATCATCCCCGTGATCTGATTCCACACGTCGGAAAGCGAGTCTTGGGTGAAGACGGCGAAATTATCCGGCTTCTCCGTCGGGACCCTCCGTCGCCGGCGCAGCAACTCGCGCATTTCGTCGATCGCCTTGGGCATGTCATCGTGCGAAGTGGCCTTGACGCTGATCCAGTACTGCTTCAGTTCTGGGTGCAGCTTGCGGAACGTCGTGAGCGGGAAGAAGACGATGTTGTCGTCCGGATTCTTTCCGCCACCGAACACGCTCTTGCGGAGCTTCGCGACGCCGATCACGGTGAACAGCTGGCCCTCGATGTCCAGCTCCTTGCCCAGTGGCTGTTCATTCGGAAAGAGCTCCTCCGCGGTATCGTGGCCGATAATAATCACCGAGGCGCGGCGCTCTTCATCGATATCGCTGAACCAGCGGCCGGAGTCCAGTGCGACGTCGATGACATCCTTGTAGGAAGCCGTGTCGCCTTCGAGAATGCTCCGCTTGGCCTTGCGATCTTTGTATTTGACGGTGTAGGAGCCGGTGCCGAGTTCCGGGCGGGCGTATCGCACGCCGGTGGTGACCGCTTTCACGTGCGGCAGATCCCGCATCGCCATGGCGTCGTCGTAGGTCAGTTCTTTGCGGGTGCGCATCTCTTCCGTCGGGCGTCCGAAGGTGAAGGGCTCGATGTGAAACGCGAAAATAATATTGGAACCCAGGCTGCTGATGACCTGGCTTACGTTGTCGTTCAAGCCGCGCACGATCGACGAAATTCCGATGACGACGGCCACTCCAATCACGATGCCCAGCACGGTGAGCGACGAGCGCATTTTGTTGCTGCGGATGGTATCGACCGCCATCTTCAGGCCTTCGCCGAGTTCGCCCTTGACTAGCATTGCTGCACAACCCTTTTCACCGCCGAGACGCAGAGCTCGCCGAGAAACCGCAGATCCCTCGCTCCGCTCGGGATGACAATTCTAAAATGTTACGTCTCAAAGCGCAGCGCAGTGATTGGATCCAGCATCGCGGCGCGACGCGCGGGATACACACCGAAAAAAATGCCGACGCTAGCCGCTACAAACAGTCCCGCCGCTACCGCCCAGAGTTTGATCTCTGAGGGCATGCCGATGGCGAGTGTAACGACTTTGGCGAAGGAAATTCCGAAAAGCACTCCAATCGCACCACCGAGCAACGCCAACGCGAGGGACTCAATCAAAAACTGCAGCAGTATGTCACCGCGGCGCGCGCCCAAGGCCTTGCGGATGCCGATCTCCCGCGTTCGTTCCGTCACCGAAACCAGCATGATGTTCATGATCACGATGCCGCCGACCACCAGCGAAATGGCGGCGATTCCGATCATGGCGTAAAAGAACGTGCCGCTGAAGTTCGACCAGATGCTGAGCAGGCTGTCGTTGGTCTCGATGTCGAAATTATCTTCGTCGCCGGGGTGGACGTGGCGCCGGGCGCGCAGAACAGCGCGTGTCTCGTCCATCGCTTCGTCGAATCCGGCGCCGCTAGACGCCGCCTTGCCGGAGATGTGGATATCCAGGTGAGAACCATTCTGTTTCTCAAACGCGGTGATCGGCATGAGTGCGTAGTTATCCATGCTCTGGCCTAGCGTCTTGCCTTTGCGTTTGCCGACACCGACCACGCGATATACCCAGCCATCGATACGAAGTTCCTTGTTAATGGGATCCACGCCGGGCATCAGGTTATCCACGATGTCGGTTCCGACCACGACGACGGCGGAATTGTTGCGCACATCGATATCGTTGATCATGCGCCCGGCAGTCAGGTCGATATCGAGAATCGGCACCATCGACGGCGTCAGGCCGCGGACAATCGTGTCGCTGATGGATTGCTCACCGTACTTAACGTGTCCGCTGGTGTTATAGAGCGACGCGCCCACCCATTCGCAGCGATTGCAGGCTTCGAGGACGGCTTGGTAGTCCTCCATGGTGAGGTTCTTGCGTTTTTCGCCTTCGAGGAATTTATCGATGTTGGTGACGGCGGGCGAATTTTTGAAGACGATGAAAACGTCGGCGCCAAGATTGAAAATCTTTGTCGCCACATAGCCATTGATGCCGTTGACGAACGTGACCACGGCAATCACGGCGGCCACTCCGATGACCACACCGAGCAAGGTGAGCGCGGAGCGCAGCTTGTTCGCCCACAATGACAGAAACGCGATCTTGATGGCCTCGGAAATGTTCATGGATCAGGTGTCAGGTCTCAGGTCTCACGGTGTTGGCCTCTTGCCCCGCGCCTGATTCGTTATCAGTTTAACAGTCCGGGGCAAGACTCCTACGACTTGAGTCACACGAGGGAGCGACGGAGGTCTCGCCTGTGCAGTCGGGCGGCCGGGCGGGGACGCCCGGCTCTCCACCCGCAAAATCGGATCGACAGCAGGGAGCCTTATCCTCTGCCGAAAGCCAGCCGCATCGAGAGTTTCACCGAGACAAAAGCCAGCAGCAGCGCCAGAACGGTCCAAATCGCCGCGGACTCTACACCACCATTGAACATGGGCGGCAACGTGAACGGCACGGGCATGGAAAAATGTGCGGTCGTTGCTTCCCTCCCCGACTGCACCAGGGCGACAGTGCCCGCCACCAAAACCAGAGCCAATGCCAAGCCCCCAACCACCACGCCGGCCATAGCGCGCTTCCATGGGAACGGGATCGGCGGCGGTACGGTAGCCTCGCGCCGCACCGCCTCCATGACGGAGGCGGCGAAGCCCGACGACGGGACGATTTCGTCCTGACGGGAAAGAATGCGGTCAATCTCGTCCTCGCCGTGTCCAATCTGGTCGTGTTCAGTCAAGCGTCTCATCAGGCCTCCTTCAGGCGCGGCACCGTGAACAGCTGCGGAAGTTTGCCGCGCAACATTTCCCGTCCGCGAGACAATCTCGCCTTGAGCGTGCCCTCAGGCAGGCCGAGGCTCCGCGCCGCGGTGGCGACGTCCATGTCGTGGAAATAGAAAAGAATCAAGGCCTCGCGATACTTCGCCGGCAGAACGCCAACCGCTCGCCGCACCGCCAAATCCCGGTCGTGGTCTTCGAGACCTCCGTCGGAGGCGCGCGCATCCACGGGCTCGGCAATATCTTCGAGCGGCACAGTTCGCGCCGGAATGCGACGCAGCTCGGAACGATAGAGGTTCGTCGCCAGCGCGAAGAGCCACGTGGAAAAGACCGCATCCTTGCGCCACTGGCCGAGGGCGCGGTAGGCGCGCAGAAAGGCTTCTTGCGCCATCTCTTCAGCGCGGCCGCGATCGCGAAAGAAGCGGTAGGCCAGGTTTATAAGCGGACCCTGCCAGCGCCGGACGATCCCTTCAAAGGCGGAAATGTCGCCAGCCAGGACTCGTTCGACATCGGCTTGATCGTCGCTCGCGCTCGTTCCCACTCTGGACTCCGCCTCATAAGGTACGACACGATGCCGCTGCGGACGGTTGCATTATTTTAAAAATGGCACTGGGGCGAAAAAAGTGCAACCGGAACGGCGCTGGTCCGGTCCTACCGAACGAAAGCAGAAGAAGTTCAAGGAGCTGACTATGGCATTCGAATTAGATGGCAATCTCATCCCGGTCGCCGGCATTATGGTGCCCATTGTGGGGAGTATCGCCCTGTTCTCTTTCCTGGCCGTGGCGTCGTGGTCCGAGGCGCGCCGGAAAGAGAGAGAGGCTTACTACACGAGCGAAACTCTGAAGAAAATCGCAGAGAGCTCAGGAGAGGGCGCCAAAAGCGCGCTGGAACTGCTGCACGAGAAAGAGAAAAACTTTGCAAAACGCCGGCTCGAAGGAATCAAACTGGGCGGCTTGATCACGGCCGCGGTCGGCATCGGTCTCATGGTGTTTCTGCACGGGGTTGAGCATGAGGAGCCGGCTTATCTTGTCGGACTGATTCCATTGTTGATCGGCTTGGCCCTGCTGGTGTATGTGTTCGCTCTCCCTCCCAAGGAGCAGGAGTAAGGGAACAGGCCCCTCCGCTTGCACTGCGATGCCGTGCACTATAATGAAGTGGTTGGCAGCCGGACCGGACGGTCGCTGTCGCAAGACAGAGGAAAGTCCGAACTCCGCAGAGCAGTGTGCCGGATAACGTCCGGGAGGGCCCCCGCGCTGGTACGGGCGGGATCGTTCGACGGAAAGTGCCACAGAAAACATACCGCCCGGGCCGCAAGGCTCAGGTAAGGGTGAAAAGGTGCGGTAAGAGCGCACCGCCGTCGCAGTAATGCGGCGGGCAGGGCAAACCCCACACGGAGCAAGACCAAATAGGGAGGGATTTCCCGGTAAGCCTTCGGGCTACGCCGGGGACGCGTGCCGGCTCGGCGCGCCACAACCTCCGGGTAGGTCGCTTGAGCCGCGCAGTAATGCGTGGCCCAGAGGAATGGCCGTCCCGCAGCATTCATGCTGCGGACAGAATTCGGCTTACAGGTCCGGCTGCCACAAACTTTTATTGTCAATTACTTCCAAAGCTAACAAAGCCCGGCGTGACGCCGGTGTGACGCGCTTGCTGCGCGGCAAAAACATTCTCTTTTACTTGGTACACGCACACGGGCAAATTCGTGGATGTCGGTAATTCCCTATCTTTTCGTAGAGACGCTTGTACCGATGCCTCTGCCGAGTTGTGATTAGCGGTTTGTTCCTGCCGAAACAGCCGACATGCGTTCCAATTTCGGAATTGCCAACAATCCCGGAACAACAGGATTCACGAACACAGGTTAGATCAGTAAAAATTCCGCTACCGGAAGTTTTCGACCAGCATGAGGACGCTGCCAGACTCATCAGACTGCGGGTAAAGAATCGTGCGACCGTCGGGGGAAACTGCAATGTGGGTATTCACGGGACGCTGAATGGTCAGGACTTTCCTGATCTGGCCGCTAGCGAATTCGTAGAAGCAGATGTCACTGTGTCCCATTTTGTCGGGAGGTCTGAAGAAGTAAATCCCTTCCTTAGAAACAGTCCATTGGCCTTCGCTATGCACGGACTCGAGAACTTTCGCTTCTTGATTTCCATCCACTGAGGTTCTCCACACGCTCACGGCGTCCGGCCAGCCTTTCATGTAGTAGAGAAATTTGCCGTCTTCCGACTCTTGCGGGATGTCGCCGGAATTCCGCGTGATCTGAACTGCCTCTCCACCGTTGTATGGCGTCTTCCAAATTTCCTCCCGGCCGCTGCGGGTTGAGCTGAAGTAAATCCACTTTCCATCATGCGACCAATAAGGCCACTTGTCCTCCGCTGGATCCGTCGTTATGCGCCGGGGAACACCCCCTTTCACAGTGACAACATAGATGTCCTCTTTCATTCCTCTTTGTGCAACCGTCAGAGCGATGTTCTGGCTGTCCGGAGACCAACTCGGGCCGTAGATCGCCGCTCCGCCAAACGAAGTTAACTGCCGGGCCCCGGATCCGTCACCGTCGCAGATCCAGATTTCGTCCGTTCCAGATCGCTCTGACATAAAGGCGATCCGCCGTCCATCCGGCGAATAAGCTGGGTATTGTTCAATCTGCGTGGAAGAAATGAAACGGATCGGTTGGCTTGGCTCTTTATGGGGACCCTTCAAGTCGACGCGCCAGATATTCAGGTCATACTGAGACACTTCAAAGGCCAGACGATTTCCGAGCCGCGAAATGGTCGGCCAGGCGGCAGCGATTCCAAGGTCGAGCCTCCTGGGAACCGCGCCCTTGGATATCGCAAGGCGCCAGAGCCCGAAGTTGGTTCCGGTCCCGGAGGTAAATACGAACTCACGGCCATTGGGCAACCAAGCCGCGCCGAAGTTTGTCATACCGGGCGACTCGATTTTTTCCTCCCTGCCCGACGGCTTGTAGCCCGCTCCAAGATGCAATCTCCACAGACTCAAATTGTAGAAATCGGGCGAAACCCGCGAGAAGATCAAAGTCCGGCCGTCTGGAGAAACTGCCGGCGTCACGTCGCCGACTTCGCTACCTGGCGGGTCGGTCAACTCGATCTGCTCTCCTGTTTCTGTCGAGAACAAATGCAAGCCCCAGACACGCTCGCCGCTTTTCGGCGCTGGGCAAACAATCCACTTCGAATCCGGAGTCCAGGACAAGTACGGCCCGTAGAGCAAAGCCTGCCGCATCGATCCCCTGATCTCGCTTAGAATTCGCTCTGGTCCTCCTCGCTGCGGTACGATTACGATATCGGTCTGATCGTGTGACAACTCCCGCAAGAAAGCGATGAAGCCTCCATCCGGTGACCAGGCAGGGCTGTAGTTCATGGCCGGATCGTTGGTCAAGCGGAAAGGCGGCTCCACGCCGATTTGTTTGACGTAGATATCGGACTTGTTCTGTTTTTCCCCGTCCCAGGTAAACGCGACTTGAGAACCATCCGGCGAAAGCGACGGGGCGTCCTCATCGCCTGCGTAACTGGTCAGTGGAACTGCCACCAACGGCGCCTCTGGCACTTCATTCTTCGATCGAACCAGCCACACTCCAAGCGTTGCAATAATCAGTGCCGCAGCTACGCCGAGGGCCCAGGCAAAACGACGAGGCTTAGGCCTGGAGACAGCGGCGATTCCCAGCACTCCGGAATCGGACTCCTCTTTCAGTTCCTGCAGCGCGAGTTTGACGTCGTCCATGTGCTGGGATCGCTGATTGACTTCCTTGCGCAGACAGCGGGAAATCAGCCGCTCCACTTCCCTGGGAAGTCCATCCACCAGTTGGCTTGGCGGCCGAGGACTGTCCTTCAGAATGGCGGCCAGCGTCGAGGCTTTGGTGTCGCCGTGGAACGCTTGTCCTCCCGTCACCATCTCGTACAGCACCGCTCCGAAACTGAAGATGTCCGAACGGGCATCGACCTTCTTGCCCTCCGCCTGTTCCGGAGACATATACGAAACGGTGCCAACGATCTTGCCCTCTTCTGTCGTGGGCCGCAGGGTGCGTGTGGAGTCGTCCCCGCTATTGAGAGTGGCTCCAGTCAGCTTCGCCAGGCCGAAGTCGAGAACTTTCACCAGCCCGTAGTCGTTCACCATGATGTTTCCTGGTTTGAGATCTCGATGGACGATGCCCGCAGAGTGCGCCCGGGCGAGCGCGTCAGCAATCTGGACAGAGCACTTTAGGGCTTCATTCAGGCGCATCCCGTGTCGAGAAATCAGCTGGTCGAGCGTCTTGCCGGAAACAAACTCCATCGCAATAAAGTCGACGCCCTCGGCTTCGCCGATGTCGTAGATCGTGATGATGTTGGGATGGTTCAGCGAGGACGCCGCTTTCGCTTCCTTCACGAAGCGATCCTTGCGTTCGGAGTCGGCAACCTTCTCCGCAGGCAGGACTTTTATGGCGACAAAACGGTCGAGACGGGTGTCACGCGCCTTGTATACGACGCCCATCCCCCCTTCGCCGAGCTTCTCGACGATGCGGTAGTGCGAGATGGTTTGGCCGATCACGATGGCGTTGGATCTCAGCGTTGCTATGGTAGGAGGCGTGCCTTGACAAGTCAACGATGGGGGTGAGCGCACCTATTGGAACGTTGATCATGACAACGCGGAGCGGTTGGACCTGTTACGGGAGGATTGTCGGCGATCCCGGAGTAATCCAGATCGGCACCAGGCGGATCAGACAAGTCGGCCTGTGGAACGTGACCTTCCAGATTTGAGTTCTCAACTGCGGTCCTTGCTCCTCAATGACGGGCAAACCGATACAAGTCTCCGGCACGACATTGTGACGCCGGTGTGACGCAAAACCTGCCATCACTGACAAAGTTGACATCATTAACCGTTCATGGCGGCTAATTCGAAATAAGTTGTCTGTTTGCAACGCAGCCCGGCGAATTCGGCTTACAGGTCCGGCTGCCACAAAGTATTTTGTTTCCTATGCGTCCCACCGTCCCCAGTCAGGCGGGCATCCATCATCGCCAAAGGCACTTCAGTAACCTTTTGACTGCGGGGAGGCCAGTTGCAGTCATCCTGCTGGCGTAGACTTTAATGATGCCCCACAACCAAATCCAGAAATCGCTGTTTGCATTGTTTCTCGGAAGCATGTTGCTCACCGGTTGTGGTGTGCACAACCCCTTCTGCGGGAGTGCCCGGCCGAAACCCGTGCTGACTTCGCTCGCGCCGAACCCCGCGAGCCTGGCACAGATACAGCAGGGCTTACTGCTCACCGTGAATGGCAGCAACTTTTATTCTTCTTCCCTCATCGTGTGGAACGGAGCGGTATTGCCCACCACCGTCGTGAGTAGTACCGAGCTACAGGCCCCGATTACCACGACCCAGATCTCGTCTCCTGGTATCGCCCAGATTACCGTGCACACTCCTGCCAACCTCTCCGGAGACCTCGGATGCGACAGCGGCGGTGACAGCGCGGCATTGACCTTCACGGTCAGCTAGAAGCGGGTTTCATGGAGTGAGCGTTAGCCTGCCGATAGTACTAATTGGGCCAATCTGAGAATCGTCTGAATTGATCTGAAGAAATTCGCCTGGATGAGACTTTTCGAACCCAGTTTGCACTATAGAGTGAGGGGCTACGGATGGCGACGATTTCTTAAAGTCGTTCCCGTTGCTGCTCACTCTTAACAGTCGCAAACGACGGGGGTGATTTATGGCGAAAATCATTGAGTTCTACGTGCCCAGCAGCTTCCGGAAAAAGGCAACTAAGTGGATCCCGCTGGGACAATATGGGAAAGTGATCGCGTTCGACTCACTACAAAAGAAGTCGGCCTGACCGCAGCCACTTTTTGCCGACCTACTGGCAAAGGTGGTGCCGAGGTTCTGCCGCAAAAAAACTAAGTCGACTCCCAGTGGTTTGCACTCCTCAGCAGTGGTCAGCAACTGTCGCAGTGATCGAGCCAGTCGATCCAGAGCCCACGCCACCAGCACATCGAATTCCTGTCGGCTTACAGGTCCGGCTGCCACAAGCTGATGGCGGGTGCTTTGCGATCCCAGTTTCCGCAGCACCCATTCACGGTTCATTCATAAGGCGGGATAGATTGCTAGGGCGGGATCAGTTGCCTGCGCAAGCGAGGGCGCTTGGCATCAGCCGCCTTTATGGTTGGTTGGCTTCGCTTCCACGGCGTCGGCTGCGGAAAGTTTCCGATCTCGGTGGGGTTCCGTGCGCAAGGCGCCCGAATGCAGTTCACAGGCTTCCCCGATCGCTGCACCACAGGTATTACAAGGCACGGATAGGATTTGTTCTGGGGTCAGTTCCTTGCTTTTCACGCGAAGATCATAAGTCTGCCGGAATAAAGAGTCTGTTCCATATCGAACATATTCGCGAAAAAAAGCGGTTTTCAGGTTTTCACGGATTTGCCGCCAGCCACAAATGTGAGCAAAATTGAACATCTTTGATGATTACGTTTTTGCGAAAATACCGACTAGGTGTAGCTTAACCCGGGGAGAAAACCAATGGTTGCGCAAATCGCTTTGACCGACAAATCGCGCGCCTTCGACCCGAGGGAATTCCTGGCCACCATCGGCGAGGGCCGGAAAGTCGTGGCTTTTCGTCGGAAAGAGAAAGTTTTCGCGCAGGGTGATCCAGCCGATGCCGTGTTCTACGTTCAGCAAGGGAAGGTCCGGCTCACGGTCGTATCCAAGATTGGCAAGGAAGCAACCCTGGGCATATTGGGTGAGGGGGAGTTTTTCGGCGAAGGTGGCCTGGCCGGACAGCCTTTACGCATGGGGTCGGCAACCGCCATGACGGACTGCGAACTCCTGCGCATCGATAAGAAAGCAATGATGCTGGCGCTTCACCGGGAACACACCTTCTCCGACCTGTTCGTAGCGTATCTACTGGCGCGGAACATCCGGTACGAAGAAGATCTGGTTGACCAGCTCTTCAATTCCAGCGAAAAGAGACTGGCTCGGATCCTGCTCTTGCTGGCTCATTTCGGCAAGGAAGGCGTGCCCGAGGCGGTCATCCCCAAGGTCAGTCAGGAGACCCTCGCCGAGATGGTAGGCACAACCCGGTCCCGGGTCAGTTTTTTCATGAACCGGTTCAGAAAACTAGGCTTCGTCGATTATGGCGGAGGGGGCCTGCACGTTCATAGTTCGCTGCTCAATATCGTTCTCCACGACTAACTTCCGCCCCCACACAGACTGCGGAAAAAGAATTCTCACGTTGCACCTCAGGCGCTAAAGCGCGATCAGCCTTTCAACGACTTACGGCACGACTGAAGTCGTGCCCTTCCCAAAAACGTGCATGAATCAGAGTTTTTCCGCCGCTTGCAAATCTGAAAGAGGAGAACGCGGTAACCACCTCACTGTCGTTGTATGAGGTGAGGAGTCCCCGAGTGTCGCAAACGGCAGGGATACCGGCAATACCGCTATTCCGAAGGATCCTTCTGGCGTGTCGCCTTAACCGCCGACAGAATCCCAACGCCTAACAGCACGATCGCGCCCACGACAATCCAATGCGCCGGCATATGCACTAAGTACGCGGCGTAAGTCAGGCCGGCGATCAGGATTGCGAATCCAATCGCGTAAAGTCCAAATGACATATCATCTCCTTGTCGAGTTAGCCGCAGCGGGTTTTCGCCCGAGAATGCGGCTACTCGCCTGGCGGGAGAGCAGCCCTGCGGCCACCCTCCCTTCTCCAGTTCGCGTCAGTTCCGCAGCTCCTATTGTGCTGAGCTGGCTTTCTGATTTTTCACCTGCAGATCGTTCACCACTTGCAGAACGTTGGGCACTGCGGTCGCCACCTGCTCGGCAAGCGCGCGCTTAGCCTGCGAGTTTACTTCTCCAGTCAGTGTGACTACGCCGCTCTTCACTTCGTATTTCACGCGCTCGTGCAGCCTGTTCTGGATCAGCGCCGCGTCCAGATTCTGCTCGATGCCTTTGTCCAGATCGGAGTTCACGGCCTTGGCATCTTTCTCTCCGCCCACGGGAACCACGGCAATCTGATTGGCGACAACCTGCACGCCCGCGAGAGACTTTGCCACGGATTCGGCCTGTGCCTTTTCGCTGTCGCTGGCAACTTGTCCGCCAAGGGTCACGACGCCCTTGTCACGATCCTGGCTGACGGAGACGTTCTTGAGGCCTGCTTGATCAAGCGATTTACGGATGCTGTCGGAAACGTCAGGCGACTTGGTGGGCGCAGCCGTGCAGGCCACCATGATGCCAATTGCGAGCAACACAACAAACAACTGAATCGTCTTCATATTTTTTCCTTTGACCGGATCGAGATTGAACCCGAGAGAATGACAGACATCTCCTGCGGAGACAGCCTACAGGTTCGCTCATCTGCTTTGCCGGTGCTGTGCAAAATCGCTCACTTTTTTGGGACGCGTTCTGTTGCGTCGCGGCGAGTTCCGTAGCGTCGAAGGCAAGCTGTCGGCCGGATGCACGGCACTGCTTAATTGAGGCGGTTTGATAAGACGGTCAATTCTGACCAGTCTTCCGCAGTCTAAAGTCGGATACTGACGATTGACAAGGTTCTGACCACAAAGAGAACTTCGCGAACAAACCTGGTTTTGTGGACATTCCTGACGGAGGCTCCCTTCAATGAACTTCGATCTGCTGGACCCTAAGATAATTGCGCTCGCCGCCGCGGTGGTTCTGATCATCGCAATTCTGGTTTGGCTGTATGTGCAAAAGCGCAGGCATGCGACCGCCGACCTGCGGGAAAAATTTGGTTCCGAGTACGATCGGGCGGTGCGGGAGCATGGATCGGAACGAAAAGCACAAGCAAAATTAGAGGATCGCGAGAAACGGGTTGAGAAGCTCAACATTCGAGATCTTGATCCACTGGAACGCGAACGTTTTTCGAAACAGTGGGAGTCCGTCCAGTCCCGCTTTGTCGATTCCCCAAAGGGCGCAGTCACGGAAGCCGACGACTTGGTGTCCTCTTTAATGAAAGCTCGTGGCTATCCCATATCCGATTTCGATCAGCGTGCCGCCGACATTTCGGTCGACCATCCCCGAGTGGTGGAGAACTACCGGTCCGCGCATGAGATCGCGCTGCGGGTCGGGAAAAACGCGGCCACAACGGAAGATCTGCGAACCGCGATGATTCACTATCGCTCTCTGTTTGACGACCTGGTGCAGGTGCCGGCGGCTGTGGAAAGGAAAGAGGTGGCGTGATGGCTGAACTAATGGCAAAGGAAAAGGAAGAGGATATTATCACAACCGATTTGGTGAGCATTTCGCCAAAGCAACCCGACGGACCCACGCTGGTAAAAGTTCAAGAGCCAGAAACTTTGGATAAAGCGGCTGCCATCTCAAAGCCCATGCCCTTGTTTTCTGAGTCGGAAATGGGAGATTTCCGAACGCAGTGGAGCAAGGTGCAGACCGGTTTCGTAGACGAACCACGCCGGACGGTCGAAGACGCAGACAAACTGGTAGCTGCGGTGATGCAGCGACTCGCAGAAGGTTTCGCCAATGAGCGATCGGGCTTGGAAAAACAGTGGGACCGCGGAGACGACGTGTCCACTGAGGATCTGCGTGTTGCCTTGCAACGCTATCGCTCCTTTTTTGACAGATTGCTGAAACTGTAAAGACGAACACTCTTTCGACGGGGCGCGCTGCTACCACGCTCGGGACGGGAGTATAGACACCAGAGAACCTCATTAGATAGGGAGAGGGGAGACTCATGAAACCGAGCACCATAGATCGGGCTCAAGGCAAGCTTCACGAAGTGAAGGGGGAAGTTAAGGAGGAGATCGGGAAGGTAGTGAACGACCCCGACGTGGAAGTCTCAGGGGAAGCGGAAAAGAACGCTGGCAAGGTTCAAAAATGGATCGGCCGCGCTGAAAAGAAGGTCGGAGAATAAGGACGTTTTAACAAGGCTCGCAGAACCCACAGGAGGAAACCAATGTCACGAACTGTAGTGGAAAGAACGGCGGAACACATCGCGGATTCAGCCCAGCAAGCTTGTCGTGCAACCAATGCGGTTGCCGATGCGATCGCGGATGGCGTAGGAGCGGTGAGGTGTGCGGTAAAGCAAAGCGGGGATGCCGCCGAAGAATTCTTAAATGACACGACGCAGCGCGTCCAGCAAAACCCAGTGCTAACGGTAGCGGCGACGTTTGCGATAGGCGTTGCGGCGGGAACATTGATCGGCTGGACGCTGAAACGAAGGTAGATCGGCAAGTCACGGCAAGGACATGGGAAAGGAGAGTCCTATGAAGATGTGCCGGCTTGTATTTTTACCGTTGGCAATCGCGGGTTTTGCTGCCTTAATAACGCTAGCAAAGGCGCAGTCGCTGATCGATTCGGGAAACTCCTCCACTCCTGTCTGGTCGATAACTACGACGCCCCCGCCACCGGATCTGACGTACATGCGTCCGACGCAGACAATGAAGCTCCACAACTATCTCTTCGACACCATCGGCCCCTATCCCATCGTGGGCGCCGGAGTGGTCGCGGGCATCAACCAGATCGATAATTCGCCGCCGGAGTGGAGACAAGGCGCGCAGGGTTATGGCAAGCGCATCGCGTCCAGCTTCGGCATCGCAGCGGTAACGATGACAACGCGCTATACGCTCTCGGCAGCCTTCCACGAGGACGCGATGTATTACCGCTGCGAGTGCAAAGGCGTGTTTCCGCGGCTTAGACATGCCTTGCTTTCGACCCTCACCGCGCGCCGTGGCGACGATGGCCATCGCGTATTTTCTTTCCCGGCCCTGGTCGCTCCGTATGCCGGCACCATGACCGCTGTCTATGGTTGGTATCCCGGGCGCTACAACGCCATGGACGGTTTCCGAATGGGCAACTACAACATGCTGGTCTACGCAGGCGGAAACGTCGCCCTGGAATTTTTCTACAGCGGCCCACACTCGTTGCTTCACCGCATGCACCTCAACAATGCGCACGGAGCGCCCGATCAGGGTTCAACTCCGTGATCGGCGGGAAATCCATGGCGGTCGCAGGCGTGGATCCTTCACTTCCGGAGCCACGAAGCGCGCCCATGTTTCCCCTGGTGAGTTCGTTTCTGGGCCTGATCAACAAATTTCTCGAGTGGTTCGGCGATCTGGGAATATTTTTCTGGCGAGTGGTGCGCGCCGCTGTGACGCCGCCGTATGAATTCCGCGAGCTGTTTCGACAACTCGACGAAATTGGATCCATGTCCCTGCCACTGGTTGCTTTGGCTGGCGCCGCCATCGGGGTGGTCCTTTCTTTGGAAGCTCGTTACAGCCTGACGCGATTTGGCGCCAAGTCGCTGCTTCCCGCCGCCATCGTGTTCTCCGTTATTCATGAGACCGGCCCGATCATTACCGGACTGGTCGTGAGTGGCCGTGTCGGGGCTGGTATTGGCGCAGAGTTGGCGTCGATGAAAGTGACCGAGCAGATCGATGCCATCGAGGCATCCGCGGTCAATCCTTACCGGCTGCTGGCGGCAACGCGCATCCTGGCTTGCATCCTGATGCTGCCCTTGCTGACCCTCGCCGCCGATTTTTGCGGCTTGGTAATGGGCTGGGTGGCGCAGGCACTGGCAGAGCCGCTTTCGTTCCACCAGTTCATCTCCAGCGGTTTCAAGGGCGCCGATTTCAATGATTTCCTGCCCCCCACGTTCAAGACCATGGTGTTTGGACTGATCATCGGCTTGGTCGCATGTTTTCAGGGAATGCGTACACAGGGAGGCGCCGCAGGCGTGGGCCGCGCCGCCACGAGCTCGGTGGTCTTGTCTTCGCTGTTCGTGATCCTGGCCGATGTCGTGCTGGTGAAAATCATTCTCATATTTTTCCCGTGACCATGAATGAATCGGCTCGCGGATTAGACGGTTCGTGACACAAGTATGGAAACCATCGATCAAGTTGCGGAGCAGCGAGAAGAAGCTGAGAAAGACGGCGGCATGCCGGTGATCGCCCTCGAAGACTTGCATAAGTCCTTCGGAACTCAGATTGTCCTGAACGGAATCAGCCTGAGTGTAAGGCGCGGCGAGACTTTGGCGGTGCTGGGGCGCAGTGGTACGGGCAAGAGCGTCTTGCTGAGGATCATCATCGGCCTGGAGAAGCCTGACTCGGGATCGGTTCGCATCCACGATCAAGACATCGCCGGCCTGACTCTCGACAAGCTCGGCGAAATAAGAATAAAGATGGGTTTTCTGTTTCAGCACGCGGCGCTTTACGATTCGCTTACCGTCGAGCAGAACGTGGCTTTCCCGCTGCAGCACCATAAAAAGGAGATGCCAAAGTCCGAGCAGCGCGACCGGGTCAGGGCGCTGCTGGCGGAAGTCGGCATGGAAGGCGACTTCAACAAGATGCCTTCGGATATCTCGGGCGGGATGCAGAAACGAGTAGGGCTGGCGCGTGCCCTCGCTCTGGAGCCGGATATCCTGCTGCTCGACGAGCCCACTGCCGGTCTTGATCCCATCAGCTCGGCCGAGATCGACGATTTGGTTCTCAAACTCCAGGCAGAACATCACATGGCATCCATCGTAGTGACTCACGATCTGCACAGCGCCAAGACGATTGCCGATCGCCTGGCCCTGATCAATGAGGGAGATGTCGTGATCGAAGGCAACTTCGAAGAACTTCAGAAAAGTGACGTCGAATTTGTCAGGGAATTTCTAAGGTATTCGTAGGGGGATATATGTCGCGAGCGGCGCGGTTGGGAGCTTTCATCGTTGTGACACTGGCAATACTGGTCGCCGGCGTCTTCATTATCGGAAGCAAGCAGTATCTCTTCAGCTCGACCTACCAATTGAAAGCGCAGTTCGACAATGTGGTGGGCCTGGATGCGGGCGCCGATGTGCGGGTGGGCGGGGTCCACAGTGGAACTGTGAGCAGCATCGTGTTGCCCCACAAGCCGGGCGAAAAGATCACGGTAGTCATGGACATGGGCAAGTCCACGCACGAGATCATCAAGCAAGACTCCGTGGCCACCATCGAAACCGAGGGTTTGTTGGGCAACCAGTACCTGGCGATCTCGTTCGGATCTGCTGGGAAAGCCAATGTGCGCGATGGCGATATCATCGCCAGCCAGCCGCCACTCGAAATGTCGGACCTTCTCCAAAAAACGAGCGGGCTTCTCGATAGCAGCCAGCAAGCCATTCAGAACGCGACTCGGGCGACGGCAAATCTGGATTCGATCAGCGCCAAGATCAATGGCGGGCAGGGAACCGTAGGAGCTCTGGTGAACGACAAGCAGCTCTATAGCAACCTTGAGCAGACTACGGCCACCATGCAGAACACGATGCTCAAGGCGCAAACCGGGGTGACCGACTTCCAGGAGAACATGGAGGCCATGAAGCACAATTTCTTCTTGCGTGGTTATTTCAAGAACCGCGGCTACGAAGATTCGGCCGAGCTGGCAAAGAATGAAATCGAACGGCTGCCACAAGGCACGCCGATCAAGGAGTTTACCTACTCGGTGAAGCAGCTTTTCGAAAAGCAGGATTCGGCAAAGCTGAAGAATCAGAAATCTCTAAATGCCGGCGGCGAGTTTCTGGCGAACAACCAGTTCGCGTTTGCGGTGGTCGTGGCGTCGGCTGGCATGGAAGGCGATACCCAGAAGGACCTGGTGTTGACAGAAGCTCGCGCCATGGTGGTGCGCGAGTATCTGGTCGAGAACTTCGGATTTGACGATAGTCAGCTTAAGACTCTTGGAATCGGCAAGCAGACGGACGCGAAACCGGATGGCAGTTGGGGTACGGTGCAGATTTTCATTTATCCAGCCGGAACCGAAATTCCGCCGAACAAGCAAGCGTCGGCGGTGGCCCCGTCCAAAACAACGTCAGACCCGCCGGTTCAGGCTTCGGCGGACGCAACACCTAAGCCGTAGTGGCGCCTGACAAGACCGGCGAAAGCAGGGCGACTTTCTTAACCGGATAGCATCGGAATTACGGTCGCTGCCCATGTTCATTTTTGAACAGTATTTGCCATCCGGCGCTTCGATAATGGGGACGGCTGAGTTTCTACACTGGGCATAGGGGCGAAGTTTCACCTTCGTCAAGCCGCGTAATGAGGATTCTTCGTGCGCGAGCCAGGTCCCGGATTTTGGGGTTACGCCAGGGAACATATTGAGGATGGCTGCGTGATCGGTGGCCGTCCGGAAAAGGTGGTGAGTGCCATGGACGGCGACATTCAAGCCGCTGGGAAACTTCTAGCGGAGCTGCGGGAAGCATATCGGCGCCTGCCGCAACATGTTCAGGCGGACGTCGCGCACCTATTGCGCGAGAGTACGCTGCAAGCACAACCCAGCAGCGAGTGTGCGAGCTGACACTCCGGCCCTCAAGAATGCTTGCACGCCACGGGGAACGACATCGCGCAGGACGCACCGGCTGGCTACGCGCGGCGGTATTGGGCGCGAACGACGGCATCCTTTCAACCGCCAGCCTGGTGCTGGGTGTAGCAGCCGCACATGCGACTCACAGCAACGTGTTGGTCGCGGGAACAGCTGGCTTGGTGGCCGGGGCTATGTCGATGGCTGCCGGGGAGTACGTGTCGGTCCACTCGCAGGCGGACACCGAACAGGCTGACCTCGCGCTCGAGCGTGCGGAACTTAAAGCGGATGACCAGGGCGAGCACAGGGAATTGTCGGCCATCTACGTCGCTCGCGGGCTCAAACCAGCGCTCGCGAAGCAGGTCGCGGAGGAACTGATGGCGCATGACGCACTCGGCGCGCATGCCCGCGACGAACTCGGCATCTCCAAGACTTTCGAGGCGCGTCCAATTCAGGCTGCACTGGCATCGGCGGGCAGCTTCGCGGTTGGAGCGGCCATGCCTCTCTTAGTCGCCGCCGTAGCTCCGGCATCGGGTTTGATCCCTCTTGTTGCCGGAACTTCACTGATTTTCCTGGCGCTTCTGGGCGGATTGGCTGCGCGCGCAGGTGGCGCAGGCGTGATCATCGGCGCAATCCGCGTCACGTTCTGGGGAGCGCTCGCCATGGCACTGACCGCGGGCGTTGGGTGGCTATTCGGAGCAGTTGCGTAAGCGCAGGCAACCGCGGACCGGCGCGGTCATGTGCCGCCGAACCGTCTTTCTCTATTTGCCGTGTAACGTCAAGAATGCCTTGAGCAGAACCCGTGGATTGTATTGCCCTTTGTACACGGCCGGTGGTGTCCGGTTCAGCCCCAGCAACGAATACACGGCGATTTGCGCGGAGCGGATCGAATATTCCACCGTGAACACCACGTCTTCCGGAATTTCGCAGAATTGCCCGGTGAAGGCGAGATTCTTCGAGCCTTCCGGTACCACCTGAGGACGGTCGCCCTTGGTCCGGCGCAGAAACTGGCTGGTAATGAAGGGCATCATGCACGGTATGCAGGTGCAGCTTTCAAGTATCTTCTTGGCTTCTGTCTCGATCCGCAGGTGGCCAAGAATCTCCGTCATAATTTCTCGACCTGTACAGGCTGACATCGGCTTTTTCACGAAGTTACCCACGGCATCGACGAAAAGGCCATAGCCCCAAAAGACTTGGACGTCCGCCGGTTGCCCTATGAAGTGGGGCTGGTGAGGCAATACGATCGATGCCAACCAGTTGGACTCCGGAAAGGTGATGAGGCCACCTTCTCCCGGAACGTTGCCGGTGAGATCCACGATGAGCCGGAAAAAGGTGGGGTCGTGGAGAGTTGTGGTGAACGACAACCACTTCGATTCCTCGATGTGGCTGGTGAAATTAGAGGGATGGCCGAACTGCGGCTGGCCAGCCGCAATCTTTTCCCAAAGAGTCCAGGCACCGCCATCCGACTTGCCCTTAAGCACTGGCGCCGAGTCCATCGAGCCCAGGCTGGAAGCCTCGGTCATGGACCCCAGCGTTACGATTACTTTGTCTCTCTCGCCGACCTTTATCTTGTTGATATGGCCATCATGATCGCAAAGAATGTTTTGCACGGCGTAGCCTTCAGAATCATGGCGGAGATCGAGATCGGTGACGCAGGTATTGAGTTCGAACTTCACGTCGCGCTCTTCCAGCCACTTGCGTAGCGGCCGCACCATCGAGTCGTACTGGTTGTAGACGGTTCGCATGATCCCGCCCAGCGTGTTGAAGCCTGAAACCATGTGGGTGAAGCGCACCAGGTAGCGCTTAAACTCGACGGCGCTGTGCCATGGCTGAAAGGCGAAAGTCGTACACCACATGAACCAGAAATCTGTCTCAAAGAACGAGGGATCGAACTGGCCGGAGATGCTGCTTCGTCCAAGCAGCCCCTCCGGCTCAATCTCCAGGCGTTCGATGGTGAGGATATGCTTTTCGCTGAGTCCGAACTTGGGAGCGTCGACCCTGTGTCCATCTCGAAAGAGACGCGATTTCGACGAGGTTTTCATCGTCTCATTCCACTCGAATATCTCCTCGGTTACCGTCTTGCTCTCGTCGAGAGTGGGGATCGATGAAAAGAGATTGTAGGTGCAAAGATATCTGCTCTCGAACATTCGGCCACCGCGCATGATGTAGCCATCCGCAGGAGTGCCAGCGGCGTCAAGGCTGCCTCCGATGGCCGCCGATTCCTCGAAGATCGTGATGTTGTGGCCCGGGATGTCTCCATCTCGAATCAGGAACGCCGCCGCCGCGAGCGAGGCGATGCCAGCTCCGACCAGAAATACTTGCGCGTTATCGTCAGTGGGCCTCTCCGACACGAATTCACCTCTCCTTCCGCGTAGCACAACCCGCGTGGCACAACCTCCAAGTCTCACGCGCAAATATTGCGAATACTGTATCGAATTGCACAGCGTGTCGGCGTGGAATGTGGAGCGGTAAACTTGTGTCGGGCGCGGCGGCAAAAATCTGGACGCGCAAACGGCAGAAGTTCCACGATGAAAGTGCTATTCTCGGCCGTCACGAGATTCGGAAGGATGGGACCAAGTGAAAGCTGCCATCTTTAGATCAAAACCTACAGCGCCCGGATCGTTCCTTCAGATCGAGGATGTTCCGCGTCCCCAACTTGCCGCCGGACGTGTTCTGCTTCGCGTGGTGGCTTGCGGCGTTTGTCGCACCGACCTGCACATCGTGGAGGGAGATCTGCCGCCGCTTCGACCCCAGCTCATTCCCGGTCATCAAATCGTCGGCGAAGTAGTCGAAGGCGCGACCGCGGATTTGCCGCTAGGAAATCGTGCCGGCGTCTCCTGGATGGGCGGCGTCGATGGCGATTGCTGGTACTGTCGTCACGCGATGGAAAATCTGTGCGACCAGCCCACGTTCACTGGATACACCGTGGATGGAGGCTATGCCGAGTATGTCCTCGCGCGCGCGGACTTCGCCTTCCCCCTGCCCGCTGGTTTGGATGACGTGCATGTAGCTCCCCTGTTGTGTGCCGGCATCATCGGCTTTCGCAGCTTACGGGTTGCGGGGGTCGAGCCAGGTGAGCGCGTTGGCCTCTTTGGTTTTGGCAGCTCCGCAAGTTTGGCGATTACGATCCTGCAATCCTGGAAATGCGAAGTCTATGTTTCGACCAGAGGCGAATCCCATCGAAAGCGGGCCGCCTCCCTGGGCGCCACCTGGGTCGGCAATGAAGATGAAAAACCGCCCGTCGCGCTCGACCGTGCCATCACGTTCGCACCCAGTGGTAAGGTCGTGGTAAGCGCCCTTGCGAGCCTGCGCAAAGGTGGAGTGGTGGCCATCAATGCCATTCATCTCGACAGTATGCCCAGCTTCGACTACGACAAACTGCTTTGGGGCGAACGGCAGATACGCAGTGTCGCCAATATGACTCGGCAAAATGCGCGCGACTTTCTGAAGATCGCGCACGATCTGCAGATTCGTCCGCAAGTTACGGTGTTTCCACTCGAAGATGCAAACCAGGCTCTGCTGGCGGTCAAAGAGGAAACTGGACAGGGATCGGCAGTGATTACTCCGTAGTGATCGTTCCTCGCAGATAGGAAGATAAGAAGATAAGCAGGGCTTTAGTTTGGAGCGGACTTAGCATGTCCCCTGGAAGCGACGACACTCTAATCACTCGTGGCCCCGGGCTCTGCCAGAGCTGCCACCATGCGCGCCGGATCGAATCTGATCGCGGCTCGATTTTTCTCAGGTGTGAGCTCTCGTTTGAGGACTCGAGGTTCGTAAGATACCCACGCCTGCCCGTATTGGTTTGTACCGGATATCGGCCTGAGTCGGCGAATCCGCGGGACAATGGCACATAGCCGCTGTCCGCTCCCTCTTTGCCAGCCGCGCCGATGAACCCTATAATTGAAGTTCGGCACGAGTCCACGGAGCCGCCTCACAGCCGACTCGCGAATTCACCGATCGTTACACTGAACTCGGGTCACGGATTACCAGCCGCTGATCACTAAGAGCTGAAAACCAAGGAGAACTTTATGTCCGCACCCAGCCGTCGTCCGGAGATTCGCCGCCGCCGCACCCGCGCCGAAAAAATAGCAAAATTGCGCAAACGTCTCGCCGCCGCTTCTGCTTCCACCGACAAAGACCGCCTCACCGCGAAACTGCATCGCGCCGAGTTCACTTCTCCGGGAAATCCGTTGATCAAAAGCGCGTAGAGCGGGTTCGAGCCGAGCCTGAGCAATTACGGAACGATCCGCAAAACACCCTTGCGCCCTGCGCGGTACACCGAGAAGTCCCGCCGATCGAGCGTAAAGATCACGTCGAATCCATCGCGCTCGGCCAAGTAGACGAGCGCGGCATCCGCAAGTTGCGGGCGAATATTCCTGTATTTTTCCATCACTTTCCCGATTTCCGACGCTTCGGAGCCTTGGATGGGAAGAATTTCGAGAAAGCCCTCTGCAATGCTGTCCAGCAATTGCTGGACAACTCCTCGGCGGCCGCGCAAAAGCCAAGCTGCCTCGGTGATGACTGGCCAACAGGAAAACAAGGGACCCGGCAGATCGTGCAACGTGTCAACGCAAATCTTGTGGTGCTCGTCGGCGCGCAACATGATCGCGACCAACGGCCCCGTGTCCACTAGAACCCGCTTCATCGGCTTTTGCCAAAACCTTCGAAATGCTTGCGATTGGTGCTCAGGTCCGATGGTCCGCCGCGCACACATCCGATCACGCCCGCTTCTTTCGCCAGATCGTAAGCGGAACGGGGAGCCGGGGGTTCTCCGAGATAGCTTTCCAGGGCTTCTCGCACCAAGGCAGACTCGGAACGGCGCTTCACCCCGGCCTGTTGCTTCAGCCGCTTAACCAGAGACTCAGAAATGCGAATGGTGATGCGTTGCGAAGACATGATGTCAGACATTCTAACATATTTGTCTGACATCGTGGCGCTCAGGCGGGGTAGACTAATTTTCCTCTCACCACAGTCGCGACGACTTTTCCCGTGAGCTGCCATCCATCGAAGGGCGTGTTCCTGGACTTCGAGCGCGACTTGGCCACGTCGAAGGTCCACTTCTTTTTCGGATCGAAAACTGTAACGTCGGCGACCGAGCCGCGGACCAGCGACCCGCGTCCGCGAAGATCGAAACAGCGGGCCGGACCGGCAGTGAAGAGGTCCACGACGCGGGCAAGAGGGATGCGCTTCTCGCGATGCAGCCGCGTGATCGCCAGGGCGAGCGCAGTTTCCAGTCCGGTGATGCCGAACGCGGCGCGCTCGAACTCCATTTCTTTTTCGTGGGCGGCATGGGGAGCGTGATCGGTGGCGATAGCGTCCACTGTGCCGTCGGCGAGCGCCGCCAGGATCGCTTCGAGATCGGAGGCCGAGCGCAGCGGTGGATTCATCTTGTAATTGCTGTCGTAGTCACGCATGTCCTCGTCGGTCAGCGTGAAATGGTGCGGCGTAACTTCAAAGGTGACACGCGCTTTCGCGCGCTTGCCCCGGCGCACACTCTTCAGCGCATCCGCCGTGGAAAGATGCGCAACGTGCAGGCGGGCGTTCGGAATCTGCATCGCCAGTTGAATGTCGCGCTCGACAATCGAGGCCTCCGCAGCCGCGGTCATGCCGCGCAACCCGAGCCGGAACGAACGCGCACCAGCGTGCATCGAGCAATTCTCCGTCATGCGAGTGTCTTCGGCATGTTGCACTACGGGGAAATTGAGCTCTCCGCCAAGAATCAAGGCTTCCCGCATAATGCGGTCATCGAGGATGGGCTTGCCATCGTCGGTAACCGCAACCGCTCCGGCGGTGTGCAGCGCGCGGAAGTCGGTGAGCGTCGCGCCCTTGCTCGCTCGCGTCGCGGCCGCGATGCCGAACACATTGACGACCGCGCCGCGTTCGGGCTGACGAAGCCACTCGATCCACTCGACCGAATCGACAACTGGAACCGTGTTGGGCATGGTGCAGACAGAAGTAAAGCCGCCTGCAGCGGCGGCGGCCGTACCCGTCGCGATCGTCTCTTTGTAGGTCTGGCCAGGCTCGCGCAAGTGCACGTGCAGATCGATGAAGCCCGGCGCGACGATGAGTCCGCGGGCGTCGAATTTCTCGTCCGCGCCCTTGATCTTGTTGGGAGGAGCAACTTCGGCAACACGGCCGTCTTTCAGCAGCACGTCCATGGGCGCGTCGATGCGCGCCGCCGGATCGATGAGGTGGCCGCCCTTGATCAGCAGACTGTTTGTGGAGCGTGAAGTCACATCTCTCCTTAAAGTTCTTCACCACAGTGCTCACCACAGAGTCGCAGAGAAAATCAAGAAAACGTCACTTGGTTCTCTCTGTGTCTCTGTGACTCTGTGGTGCATCGCCTTTCATCGCATCCTTCCGATCGCCCGCGCCAGAATCGCCATGCGCGTGGGCACGCCCAGCCGCACTTCCTCCAGAATCCGCGCCTGCGCGCCGTCGGCAATTTCGCTGGTCAATTCCAGCCCGCGAATGATCGGCCCCGGATGCATCACGATGGCATCCTTCTTCGCTATCTTCAACCGCGCCGGGGTCATTTGATAGCGCGCAATATATTCCGGAAGGTCGATGTTCAGCCCGGAAAGCCGCTCTTTCTGCACCCGCAGCAACATGACCACATCGGTGCCGCGCAAAGCATCTTCAATATGACGGGTCACGCGCACGCCGGGCGCGAGCGTCGAGGCAATGTCGGGCACCAGTTCCGGCGGACCACAAAGAACGATCTTCACTCCGAATTTGCTTAACAGGTGGCACGCCGACCGCGCCACACGGCTGTGAAAAATGTCGCCCACAATCGCGACCTGCAGGCCTTTGAAAGTTTTCTTGTTGCGCAGAATTGTGTACGCGTCGAGCAGCGCCTGCGAGGGATGCTCGTGCAGTCCATCTCCGGCGTTGATGACGGGCACGTCGATGTGCTGCGCCATGATGTAGGGCGCGCCGGCGTTAGGGTGGCGGATGACGATGATGTCGGCGCCGACGGCACGCACCGTGTATCCCGTGTCCAGCAGCGATTCGCCTTTCTCAATGCTGGAGCCGATCGCCTGGATAAGGACGGTGTGTGCGCCCATCGACTTGGCCGCAATTTCAAACGAGCTTCGGGTGCGAGTGGAAGCCTCGTAGAAAAGCAAAAGCACGCGCTTGCCCTTGAGCAGGGGCCGTGGCCTGTCCGGATTCATCCGCCGGGCAAACTTCAAGATCCTAAGGATCTCGGACGCTTCCAGGTGCTCGATGCCGAGCAGGGAACCGCGCGCTGGATTCATAGTCAAGTTGTGATTTCCAATTTGTAATTTGTGATTCAAGAACCGCGCATTTCAATTACAAATTACAAATCGCAAATTACAAATTGACCTGTTGCTTTTCCATAAGCAGAACTTTCTCCGCGTCATCGACCTCGCGAAGTTTAACCTCAATAATCTGATTGTCCGTCGTCTGCACGGTTCGTCCAATGAAGGCAGCCTCAATCGGCAGCTCGCGATGGCCGCGATCGATCAATACGCACAATTGCAAGCGTTTGGGACGGCCCACGCGGAACAGCGCGTCCATGGCCGCGCGCGTGGTGCGTCCGGTGTAGAGCACGTCGTCCACCAGCACCACCGACTTGTCGGTGATCGGAATTTCCAGCTTGGTTTCATGTACCACGGGCTTGGAATCGAGCGTGGAAAGATCGTCGCGATAGAGAGTGATGTCAAGTGTGCCGAGCAGCACCGGCTTCTTTTCGATGCGCTGAATAATTTTCGCCAGCCGCTCCGCCAGTGGAACTCCCCGCCGCCGGATGCCAACCAGCGCCAGATCTTCGACGCCATTGTTTTTTTCCAGAATCTCATGCGCCAGCCGGATCAAGGTGCGCTCCACCTCGGATGCGGACATCAGTTGCGCCTTCTGACGGATTTCGACGGGACGGGTTGCCGCGCGTGTTGTCATAAACGCTGCATCATACTCGCGCGGAAAGATGAGAGCAAGGCCCGGCCTGGACCCTGCGCCGATTGCGATGAAATTAGACGCGGGTGTTGCGGGGCCGCATAAACAGCGAGGCCAGCGCACCGCCCACCGAGGCGAGCGCTACCGTGACCATCATCCCAAAAAAGAAGGTGATCGCCAACCCTGACGGCGTGAACAGGTTGTGAATGCTGGCTTGAATGTCGGGGTCCGCCACGTTCACTCCGAACCTCTGAGCGACTTTCACGATGGCATCGGTGTATTCCTGCCGGGCATGAAAAACAAAAATACGGATGGTGATCAACAAGGCGTTGATGGCGAAGGAAACGACTCCCGCTGCGCCCCCAAGACGCGATCCGAGAGCGGAAGGAAGCGCGAGTCCATTTTCGCGGCGATAGAAGAAGACAGCCAGTGCCCCGGTCAACACGATGCCGAGAAATGGGATCATGCCAATAAAAACGCCCAGCACGCCCGCCTTGAGCGCGGAACGAGTGGCAATTTGCCGGTCCATCGTGCCGGTGATCGTTCTTCCGGCGATCGTTGTTGCGGCCATCGTGCCCGGACGATCGGACTGACCATCGCGAGTAATCTCCCGCGAAACTTCGTCCGGTGAGGAATTCAAGCCTGCTGCAATTTCACCCTCGGGAGCCGCAATCTGCACGTGAATCTGAGGAGCGCGGCATTGCGGACAAAACGGCCGCCCGTCCTCGACCGCGGTCCCACATTGCTGGCAAGTGTGTTCCACCCCTTTGAAGCTAGCGCACATCCTACGGGAGAGCAAGGCAGAGCATCGGGTGATCTGGCCATCGGGTCATCGGGTGATCGGAAGTGCCGCCGAGGCTAAAGATGACCGGATGACCCGACGGCCTGATGACCCGATCACCCTATGCCTTCAGATCGTGGTGTCCTCGCCCGTATGCATGCGTACATAGACCAAGGCAAAGCGGGTTCCCTTAATGCTGGGCTTGATTGCGACAAGGTGCTGGTTCCCTTCGGTTCCAACCTTCAGCTCCACTGAGTCTCCGCTGCCTTTGCTGTCGCACGAAACGGGCTTAGACATTGTGTCCTTGCCGCTTTCCGTCTCCACGTGGCCGCCGCTCCAGGCGGTGTGGCATTGGATGGGCTTGCCATATCTCTTGAGCTCTTTGTCGTAATAGGCGATGACTTTGTCGGGAGTGTCGTCGGAGACAAACTCGGCGGCCACCACTTTCAACGAAAATCCAGGAATCGAAAGGTTGACGTTGGCGCTCTTCTTATCGTCGCTGTTGTCTTTCGGAGCGGGTTGGGCGCCGGGATAGAGCGTCAGTCCGGCGTCGCGGATATCGGCTTGCTCGCTGACGTGCAAATCGCCTACAGGAGATTTGATATCAACGTTCTTCTCGCCATCCTTGGCATTGTCGTTCGTATGGATGCTGCAGGCGGGAAGAACACAGAGGGCGGCCAACAATGCGCCGAGAGAGAGACTTGCGATCACGCTACGGCTGAACGTTTCACGGTTGAACATGGGAGGAACCTCCTGAACTGGGTCGAGTTGAGCTCGGTTGGGCAGGGCGTTCGAGACCCTCGCCGCGGGATGCGATGCCCGGAATCGTAACCGGCAAATGGCCGCCGATCGGGATCTCGCCGAAGATTGCCTTCACGGCCGCTGTCTCCGAAACACTGGCATTGGAGAACGCGCACAAATAATTCTGCATCGTGGGAAAATCCTGCACCACGTAAGGATTGCCCATGGCGAGCACAACGGTGCGGCTGGCGGCGCGATCGAGAATCGCCGTCAGCAAAGATCCCGTGGCGTCGTCCATGGCAACCGTATTGGTCAATCCTCCTCCGGCGGCACGCATAGCCTTGCCCGCAGTCGGAACCACATAGACCGCAACGATCACGTGTTCCGCCGCTTCCACCGCTTCCAACACGGATGGCTTCATTCCCGCAGCCGAGCGCGCATCGACGTAGATCACGCGGGCGTCATGCACACGCGCGAGAATCTGGCGTTCCAGCATACGCCCGGAGTCGGTGCGCAAGTCCTCGGCAAAAATCACCGCGACCAGCCGGTTGCTTACCTCGGCTACTGATTGATACGGAAGCGCGGCCTGCGTAGTTCCAGGAGTTCCAGAAGACTGCAGCGGGATGACCTTCCCGTTGTCGCGAACCAGGGTAATGGCTTCGTCGGCAATGCGCTGGCCAACCGCCAGATTCTCCGGTTTCCCAATCTCAATCGGGAGTTGACCGGGGTCCGCCAGCCGCGCTTTGTTCAATCCAAGAGAAGCTTTCACTTGCAGAATCTTACGCACGGATTGATCGAGCCGCGGACGGCTGATTTCGCCGGTCTCGACCGCCTGCAGCATGGAGCGGTAGCTGGCGTCGAGATCGGCCGGAATGATCAGCATGTCATTGCCCGCTTTGAAGGCTTCGACCGCGGCCCGGCCGATATCGTTCGCGTAAATGCGCGTCAACCCCGCCATATCGAGGGCATCGGTCACGACCAGCCCCTTGAATCCCATGTCCTCCTTGAGCAGTCCGGTCACAATCGGCTTTGAAGTCGAGGCTACCCGGTTGGGCTCGGGCTCGAGTGCGGGAACGGTTACGTGCGCCACCATCACGGCATCCACACCGGCCTCAATCGCGCGCCGGAACGGCGGCAACTCAACCGCATCGAGCCGCGTCCGGTCGCCTGTGACTTCAGCGAGTCCAAGATGCGAATCGGTCGCGGTGTCGCCGTGTCCCGGAAAGTGTTTGGCCGTGGCCAGCATCGAGCCTTGGTGAGCGCCGCGAATGTATGCCGCCACGAAATCGCCGACCTGCTTCGGGTCTTCTCCGAAAGAACGCGTGTTGATGATGGGATTCGCTGGATTGGAATTTACGTCGGCCACGGGAAAGAAATTCAGGTGCACTCCGATGGCCCTCGCTTCCAGCGCCGTGATGCGTCCAAAGGCTTCGGCATTTTCCGTTTTGCCGGCAGCTCCAAACGCCATCGCATGAGGAAACACGGTGGCGCCATACAAACGAATCGACGGGCCGCGCTCAAAGTCCGCCGCCACAATGAGGGGCAGCGTCGACGACTTTTGCAGCCGGTTGAGCAGTTCGGCGGCATCATAGGGCTGGCTCTTGAGCAGGACAGCGCCATCCACCGGAACACTCATGACCAGCGATCCAATGTGATATTTGCGGATGCTGTCGCGCAGTTGAACGAAGATGGGATCGGCATCATTCAGAAATTGCGCCCGCACCCAGATGGCGAAAAGCTGTCCAACTTTTTCTTCGGGCGACATCTTGCGCAATGTCTCGTCGACCCACTTCTGTCCGGCTTTGTCGACGTGAATGGGACCGGGTTGCAGAAAGCCGTCTTTGCTCTTGTCTTTAGAGAAGCAAAGCGTCGCAACAAATAGCAGCATAATGAGCAGAAGATGTCGGAACATGCCACTGACAATAGCAGAAACAGGCGAGTCTCCTCGTATAGAATCGAGCCGTGTCTGACTGGCTCCTCTATATCGCTGCGGCGCTGCTAGTCGTCACCGGCGTCGTGCATTCAGCACTAGGTGAGCGCCGTTTGATTGTGCCGCTGCTTTCGAGGCGCGAAGGCGTACTGGCCAGCCCGCTCGCGCGCTTCATCCTTCGCTTTGCCTGGCATATGACCAGCGTGGCATGGGCAGTTCTCGCCCTGATACTCATTCAGCTAGTCCATGATGTCGTCACCGTTCGATGGTGGGCGACCGCTTCAACGGGGGCGGCCTTCACGGGTGCCGGATTGTTCGATTTGATCTGCAGTCGCGGCCGTCACGTGGGCTGGCCGCTGCTCGTCGGAATTGGAGTCGCAGCGCTGCTATCACTCACGCTGTGACGCTCGTTTCTCTAAATGACCCCGGCAGTCGGCCACTCTGGATTGGATTTGCAGGCAGGGGAAAAACTAAGGCTTGGGCAAATCGCGCTCAAATCTGAGCTTTGACGTTTGCTGAGGCTTCGGCCTGGACAGCTGGATCGTCGCCGAACCCGCCCAGCCAATGCACATCCGGCTCTCGCCGGAACCACGTGATCTGGCGCTTGGCATAGTTACGATGCGCCTGCTGCGCCGCCGCCAGCGCCGAGTCACGATCCAGTTCGCCGCGCAAGAACTGCATCGCCTGCTTGTATCCTAACGACGCGAGCGGGCGCGCTTGGGCACCATATTTTGCAAAAAGCCTTTCCGTCTCGGCAATTAGTCCTTTGTCAAACATCTTAGCGGCGCGCTGGTTGATGCGCGCATAAAGAGCTTCGCGCTCCGGATTAAGTCCGAGACGGAGAATGCGAAAGCCCTGCAGCGGCTCGCGTCCCTGCTGCCAGAGTTCGGTTATGGTCTGGCGCGAGGCCAGACATACTTCAATCGCCCGAATCATCTTGGGAACGTCATGGGCGTGAATGCGTTTCGCTGCTGAAGAATCGAGGCGCCGCAGGATGCGATGCAAGTGCTCGCTCCCGCGTTTCTCGGCGCGCGCGCGGAGTTTGTTGCGGAGCTCTTCGGACCGCTGCGGCCCCGGGAAAAGTCCGTCCACGAGAGCGCGAAGATAGAGTCCGGTTCCTCCGCTGACGATGGGCAAGCGTCCGCGCTGGTTTTCGCCTGAAGCTGTCTCGCGCAAAACGGGCTTGCGCAGTGCGATCTCACGCAGAATCTGCCGCGCCCTGCGGGCATATTCTCCCGCGCTGATGTCGGCAAGCGGATCGACGCAATCCAAAAGGTGATGCGGAACTTCGGCGCGCTCCGCCGCGCTGGGCTTGGCCGTGCCGATTTCAAATTCGCGGTACATCGCGACCGAATCGCAGTTGACGATTTCTCCGCAAAAGCGCCGGGCGATCGCCAGCGCCAGAGCCGTCTTTCCGCTCGCCGTGGGACCAAGCACGACGACGGCCAGCGGATCGCGTTGCGGCAACTTCAGCGCGCGCCCCAAGGGATGTACCGCCAGTAGCGAATGATGGTGAGTACGAGCAGCAGAACCGCCATGAGAAGCAGTCCGGTGGCTTCGGCGGCGTAGATGGAATGGCGGTGCCGATGCTTGTTGTCCGGATGCTCGCGGTCAGCGGCCGGCTTTGGTGGAACGGGGGCGTTCACGCGGCTATTGTAGTCTTTCCGGCGGTCGATAGTCGTTCGTCGATGGTCGTTGGCAAACGTTGCTCGCAGAAAGTTCATCGCGAACGACTAACGACCGACGACAAACGACCGGTGTACACTACGGGCGCGCCTTCATGCCGATGTCTCCCTCCAACCGCGAATCCAGCCTGCTGCGCTTTGGCGTTTTTGAAGTCGACCTGGCCGCCGGAGAGCTGCGCAAAAATGGCGCTCGCATACGGCTTCAGGAGCAGCCGTTTCAGGTTCTCGCTGCCCTGCTGCAGAATGCCGGTCAAGTGGTCACACGTGACCACCTGCGCGAAAAAATCTGGGCCGCCGACACTTTCGTCGATTTCGACCACAGCCTGAACACGGCGGTGAACAAAATTCGCGAGGCGCTGGGCGATTCCGCCTCGAGCCCGCGCTTCCTCGAAACCCTGGCCCGCCGCGGATACCGCTTCATCGCCCCCGTCGACAGCGTCGCGGCCGCAGAATCGGCGGCGCTGGACATGGGCACGCGGGCGGGGGCGCCCGCGCCACGCAACCTTAATCATTTGACAACTCCTGCAGCCGGGATCGCGCTGCATTCCGAACTGCACGTGCCGATTCCCCGGCGTGGCTTGGTGCGCACGCTTTTCGCACTGATTCAGGTGATGTATCTCATCTTCTACCTGAACGGTCTCGCTCACTTGCACGGTGTGGACCGCGTCGCCAGCAGCTTTCTCCCAGGCTGGAGAGCTCTCGTCATCGTCGGCGCGGTATTGGTGACGGGAGCGGCAGGGATTCCGCTGCGCTTCTACCTGCTGTCTGCGGTCGCTTTCGATTTCCGCAAGCTGGCGGAGACCTTCGGACGGCTATTCCCATTCGTCCTGGCGCTGGATCAGCTCTGGGCTATCGCGCCTTTCCTGCTGCTGCCGCAGATCGGCGTGGGCATGGCGTTCGCCGCGACTGCGGCTTTGCTGTACGTGCCTTTCTCGGAAAGAACTCTGGTGCGCCTGGCCTATCCACTGCCGAGCTGAGGTTCAGGATACGGGGACAGGCTGGGGCAACCCGTCCCCGCGTGAATATGCCTAGTCGCTGCTAACGATGATGGGGGCCTTGCACCCACCTCCCTGTGTCCCGAAGAAATAGATGGCCGCCAGTAGATGTTGCCTGAAACCCCCTGCCAGGGGAGATCGGCGGTCGATCTCCGCTTTAGCCGGACGAGGATTCTGCGGATCTTTGTCGTGGCATGTGCCCGCGTCACTCGGAAAATCCAGGTACAGAGTCAAATTCAGGAGCTTGGTCAGCGAATGGAAGGTCTCTCGCTCGTGGACATGGCAAACGTTGTTGGCAGGGTTGGCGTCCCAAGTCGGATCGATGGCAAACTCTATGTTTGGAGTGTCCACTTGGAGCAACAGCGGATTGAACGTACCGCTGTCGGGCGATCCCGCGACGGAAAACCCGTTGAGCGTCGAAACGGTGTATTTCAGGGAGACGGAGGTAACGTAATTCTTCTCGGTGGAAGCATCGGGGGGATAGGTGGACCCGGCGCGGCTCCGGAAGTAGAGACCTGGAACGTAGGCCTCGGGCTTGGGAAGACGTATGGCGTAGCGCACGAGTTTGTCGTCGAGAACATGCTGGACGTTCTGGGCGTCAATTTTCGCCCGCAGGATGTTGGGATGGACGGTGCCGGCCGCGGGCGCGGTGCGAGCCGGGACGGAGAGATCGTAAACTCCCGGGGCCAGTGCTTTGTCGGAAGACTGCACGAATAGATCGCGATGGTTCTTGGTTTTTGGTGCCATGGCAATCACGCTGTTGGCGTCTTTTGGATCGGGAGCGAAAGCCCAGGGACCTTCAAAGATGACGTAGACCTCGTGGGTGGTTGGCGTAGCTGTTTGTGCTGCGGGCGTGACTTCCTTGGTTTCCTTATTGGCCGGGAGACACGCTGGCATGGTCAGGACTGCCAGGAAAACGGCAGCGGTCACGACCAGCGATATGCGGGAGTGGCGTGGTTTTCTCATCGGTTCTCCTTTTGTGAGTTTCAGGGACGTCCGTAGGCGGCGAACGCCGCCCAATAGTAAGGGTGACGGTTCCACAACATCTTTTGCGAACTCAGGCGAGTTGCGTTGGAGACCGGCTGGCCGGAAAGCAAGAAGCCATAGAAATAGTCCACAAATGCATTGGCCTCGACCGAATCCACCGTCCAGCGGCTGGCCACCACATGAGGCACGCCGGAAGTTTGCAGAGCCTCGGCAACGCTGTCGAATCCGCGCGACCCTCCTTCGCCGGAGTCGGTGCTGCACGCCGCCAGGACGGCCAACTGCATCTTCTGCAAATTGAGATGGCGCACAGCATTCGCATCCAGAAGAACAGGAGCGGCGGTGCGCGCGTCTCGGCCCTCGAGCATCAACCCCGTATGGTTGGAGGTGGTGATGGCGTGTCCAGCGAAATGAAAAACGGCGGCTGACGGCATCGCTCTCATAACCGCGCTGAGGGTTGCTTCCGGGCCCTCAAGGACGCGCGGGGAATGAAAGGCACTGGCAACGGCGTCCGCGCCGGCGGGAACGTTGGGAACGACAAACAAGCCAGTATCGGGCGAAGAAGCCGCGCTGCCTACGATCAGGGCGGGCAAGTCGGGCGAAATTGCAATGTCGGGGTGCATGCGCGCTTCGGAGTAGGGTCCGGGTGAGTGGACGATGGGCGCGCGCTCGATCAGGTAGTGACCGCTTGCGTTCATCAGGGCTTCGAAGGGAAGTCTGGCGAGAAAACCTTCGGTCTCGATCACCAAAGTGCGTTTCGAGTCCAGGCTTTGGCCCAGCCTTTGCTCCACCGGAGCGATGAGCAGCGAATACAAACTCTGACTGTCCCGCCGCAGCGCGCTCAATTCCGAGGCAGGATCCGCACACTGGGCATAGAGATTGGCTGCCAGATCCTCCAGTCCCTGAGGCAATTGGGGAATCCACTTCGCGCTTACGCCGCGGTCGTCATAGACCCAAATGGCGAGGCCATCGGGCAGCACTCCAAGAGCCAGTACGGTTTCGTTGGAGAGGAGAGGAAGTCGAGCGGGCAGCCGGAAGGGGTCAAGCAGGGATTGCGATGGGTCGGGACCATGCTTGCCGACACGATGCGGCGCGCCCAGGTACCACTCGAACACATCGAGCGATTCCTGTTCGTGTCCCTGAACCAGCTCGGCTTCGGCGAGTCCCAGATACACCGGCGCCGCATCTTTGCTCCAACTGGTTCGTTCCGCCTCGGAAGTCAAGGATGCCAGGTTTTGTTCGGCCAAGCGCAACGCCGGACGGAAGGCCTGCTCGGCCTCGGTCGCATGATGGCTGCGGAGCTGCACTTCGCCCAGAGTGGAATAAAAAAATTGCGCAAGAAGGTTATTGGAAAGTTGCCGAACCTCATCCTGGACGCGAGTCAAGCGGACCAGAGCGGCATCGAACATACTCTGGCGCGCCTCCAGTTGAGCGGTCCTGATCTCGTTCTCGATGCGGTAGGCCCGAATGGCGTCGGTCTGTGGGGCAAGAGCATACAGCCGCGCGGCTTCCGCGTACTGTTGCTTGGCAACATCAGGCTGATGGGCAGCCGTAGCCGCTTTGGCGATGTTGATGTGGGCCCAGGCGCGTAGCAGCACGTCTTCGTCCGCATCGATCAGGGCCGCGGCTTCGCGCCCGCTTGCCAGTTGCAAATTTGACTGACCGGCGGAGTCGGCGGCGTACGATATGTCGTAATAAAGGTTGTAGCCCTGCATAGCGGGAAATTGCCCCGACCAGTAGCGTTCCAGGCCGGCGCAGGCGAGCTTCCAGCCGCCGGGCCGGTCACCGGCGTCGAATTTACCGTCTGCAAGAAATGCCAGAGCCCGCAGATAAAGGCCGCCGTAGCCAGCCTGCTGGGCGCGATCCTCGGCGCGACGCGCAGCCTTTTCGAAGATGCCAAAATCGCCCATCAATGCCGAACAGACGCCTTCCTCCAGGCCAAGCTGAATCTGCACCCAGGGGTACGAATAACCCCGGGACTCCGCTGCCGCAGCTATTGCCTGTCGTCGACACTCTTCGCTTCGGCGCGAGATCTGGGAGGAAAGCGACTGTTCGAAATCCGCGCGCAGCGCTCCCGCCGTGTTGCCGGAAGCGCGAAATAGCTTTTCGGCAAGATCAGCCTGTTCGCGGGAGACCCGATAGTCGCCGGTATCATTGGCCTTGACGGCTTGGGCGAGTGCGTTTGCCGCTTGGGGAAAATGTCGCGCCGATGAGCCTTGCAGAAGATCAGCCAGCCATCGGTCGCCGTGTTGCCGGTTGGTCAGGTCCGCCAAAAAAAAAAGCGCCTGCCCGGCGCTCGGATCGTCGATAGCTTTCGCTTCGGAAAAAGCCTGCGGCAACCAGGAGCGGACCGCTTCGTGCAGATATTCCTCGACACGAGGGTCGATCTCAGCGCCAAGACTATCGCTGGCGGCCACGGCAGCCACCTGGGCGGGAGACAGAAGCGGGGTCGCCTGGCCCGCATGCTCTTTCAACTTTTCCCGCACCGCGTTGGCCCGGCTGCGGGCCTCTTCAGCCCACTGGGAACCCGGATCCACGCGCTGGTAATGTTCCCAATCATCGAGCGCCTGCTGATAAAGGAACTGATGTTCCGCGACAATCGCGCGATTGAACAGCGCCACTGGATCGTCGGGCTTCAGCTTCAATGCCTGACTCAGGTACTCGTAAGCTGCTCCCAGATCTTCCTTCCGGTCTTCCTGCTGGGCACGCTGGAAATAGGCGGTAGCGAGATCGGTCAGGAGCGCGGGCGAATGTGGCTCCAACTCCAAGGCGCGGCGCAGAGCTTCGACGGCCGCATCGTATTTGCCTTCCAGCACATCCGCCTCTGCCGACGCTTGCAGCCAGGAGGGATCGGTGGGATGCGATTCCAGTTGGCTGGCAATCAGAGCTTCCGCCTTTAACAGCGCCGCCGGACGGCTGATAAAGGAGGCTGCCGGCCCTAGCGACACCCGCAGGGGCGCATAGCCGGCGCCTGCGATCCTGAGTTCCAGGGTGCGTTTCTCCGTGTAAGCGCGGGCCAGGAGCTGGTCGGCGGCGGCTGGCTGGTTCCGGTGTGTTGCCACCCACGATCCCACGCCCACCACGGCTAGAAGAGACGCTCCCGCCAGCGCCAGGCGCGGAACGGTCCGCCACCTCTGCCACCACGGTGTGGATTCGCGATCCGACGCCGAATGCGGAGTCCCAGTGATTCGCTGGGCAAGTTTCCGCTGCCACTCGGCGCTTGCGCTCTGGAGGGCCGCGATATGCTTCCGCTCTGCTTCGGTAATCTCTCCGTTCAGATCGGCCATCTCGGCTACCGCCCCGTGCAGCAGCGGTCCGCAGTGATCGCAGCGGCTGGCATGTTCAATGTAAGCAAGCGTCTCGCCGGGTGGTGTCAGGCCGCCGGCAATCTCATGCCACACCGCCGGGCCCGGACAGTCGCCCTGGCGCAGTGCGGACTCAGCCGGTCTCAAGCTCTTCAGTTGGTGATCCAGCAAGGCCAGCCCCTCAAATTGCTCCCGGCAGGCCGGGCAGGCGGCAAGATGCGGGTGAACATCCGCCGCGTCCGGCACGGATTCCGTACGACGGCGTGATTCCTCGAGCAGTTTCGCCAGCTCAGCACTCCCGATATGCCCGTTAGGATTTTCTTCCAAAACTAAGTCCCCAATCTATTAGAACGATTTTGCCGATTCAGAACCTTCACGTCGCGGTGAGGGGTGGAGCTTATAAGATGACCGCGAATCATAATTGCCAGGCGCATCAACACGCTTTCCACACCCTCCGTGGTTAGGCCAAGGGACGGGATGGATGCTATCTCGCTGGCAGTAAGTCCCTGGCGGTGGCGGAGCCAGAAAATCGTGCGATTTCTATCCTGGTCTTTCCCCGCCGCCACTTGTCTCAGGATCTTGTCGATCTGCTCCAACTGAATTCGCTGGCTCACCGCCTCAAGGGTGTCGCTGGCGGTCGTTTTTGGGTCGATTTGCGCTGCTTCCCTGATCGCTTCCGTCCGGCCCGCGCCCCGTTTTGCCGCCCGCACAGACTTGAAATGATCGTGGACGACATTCGCCGCCACCACCTTCAAGAATCCATAGATGGAATCTTCGTGCCGCGGCTGAAAAGACCGCAGTAAGCGGCTATCGTTCTCGCAGAGCTTCAGGTAGGTATTCTGCGTCAGGTCATCCAGTTGCGCGCGTGACGGTTCGCCCCATTGGCGGGCGGTCCGCAGCACGGCGGCGGCGATCACCAGCTGAAATCGCCGAATGAATTCCACCCACGCCCTCTCGTCTTTCGAGCCAGCGCACGCAGTTACTAACTCCGTCGACGACAAATCCAGGTAGCGCGCCAAGTAACCACTCCCAGCTTGGGCGGATTTTACAACAGTCTTGTTACTAATAGCGTTAAAACATCTGGGTATGAAAGATCGGTGGGTTCGACGGTCCGCCTCCAGCGCGGTGAACCGCAAAGCGAGTTTCCCAGACGCATCAGGCCAGCAGTTTCGCCGCTTCCTTGGCATAGTAAGTCAGAATAATGCTCGCCCCCGCGCGGCGTATGCAGAGTAACGACTCCATCATCACGCGTTCCCGGTCGATCCACTGGTTGCGGGCTGCGGCCTCGATCATCGCGTACTCGCCCGATACCTGATACGCCGCCAGCGGCAGGTCGAAACGCTCGCGGGCCGCGGCAATCACATCCAGGTACGGCATGGCCGGCTTTACCATGATCATGTCCGCTCCCTCTTCAACGTCTAACTCGATCTCCCGCATCGCCTCGCGAATGTTCGCCGGGTCCATCTGGTAGGAACGGCGATCTCCGAACTGGGGCGCGGAATCTGCCGCCTCGCGGAAAGGCCCATAGAAACCGGAAGAGAACTTTGCCGCATAGGAAAGAATCGGCGTATTTTCGAACCCAGCCTGGTCCAGCGCCGCGCGAATCGCCCCAACGCGTCCATCCATCATGTCCGAAGGCGCAATGATGTCCACACCCGACCGCGCCAGCGAAACCGCGGTGCGCGCCAGCAACTCCAGGCTCGCATCATTCACGATCTCGTACTCAGGTTGGGTCGCACGAGCAACAGACTCAGCCATCTCGGACGTCGCTTCGATAGCTTTTTTCTTTTCCGCAGGGCCCTTGGCTGAGATCGCCATCGTTTTCTTTGTGCCCTTAGCTTGCGGCGCCGCCTTCACGATGCCGCAATGCCCGTGCGACATGTATTCGCACAGGCAGACATCGCCCATCACCAGGACGTCGCGCACCTCGCGCTTGATGGCTCGCGCCGCCCGCTGCACGATGCCATCCTCCTCCCAGGCGCCGGTGGCCACTTCGTCCTTTTTCTCCGGCAGTCCGAACAAAATGACCGATAACACTCCCAGCGCCCGCGTCTCACGGACTTCCTTCACTGCCTCGTCGACCGAAAGATTGAAGACGCCGGGCATGGAGCGCACTTCCTTCCGGATCCCAGTTCCGGGGCAAATAAACAGTGGATACACGAAAGATTCCGGCGTAAGCCGGGTCTCGCGGACCAGCGCACGCAGCGTTTCAGTGCGCCGCAAACGGCGCAGGCGATTACTAGGGAATGCCATGACACGCAATTTTAGCAGTCGCCGCAGGAATCGAGGTTGGACTGGGTCACCGAACGCCGTGACCTCCATCACCCGCGGCCCCTACCGGGGGAATCGAGCGTGGCCCGGCGCTTCAGCACTGGGAAGAGGAAAAAATGATTTAAGTCCCGAAGGAGGCTGTGTCGTTCCTCGAGACCGGGCGAAACGCTGGTGCTGCGATGTCTCGAGCCGTGAAGTGGCAGAACAGGAAAGCCCGGCACGTGAGCGCCGGGAAGGCGGAAGTGGGACGAATCAAGTCCCGCAAGGGACGACACCCGAATCTTACCTTTGGGCAAGCCTTCAGCGAAAGAAACAGATTCTCGTATTCCCAGGGATCATCGCGCCAGCGACGACCACTACAACGATCACGATCACAAGTTCCATACAGCCCTCACAATCTCGCTCTCACCATCAAGCAATCAAAGTTCAGCTTACGTTCTCTTGCAGAAAAGGCAAGTTACGGCAGTGGGGGTGCGAGATCGGGGAGATGTTCTCGGAAGCGGACTCAGCCGGAAACTTCGACATCGGCGTCGGAAAAGACCTCGGCAGTGAAAGCCTCGAGGGTTGCGGCCTTGCGCCAGGCGTCCAGTGGCAGGCCCGCCTTGCGGCAGGTTTGTTCCAGAAAAGTTTCCCGGTCCCAACCATGTTCGACAGGGACCTGGGGCAGCAGCAAGCCGCGCCGATTTCCCTCCACGACCACCAAGCCATGGCGCCCGACTTCCACTGCATCGGGATGAATCGGGAACAGTAGGGAGAGCACGCTGAGAGAAACCTCCAGCTTGGGAGCCTCCTCTTTCGTCACCGGCAGGAAACGCGAATCTCCGAAGGCCGCAGCGCGGGCGGTTTCGGCTACCGCGCGATACAGCGGCGCGATGGGCACGGGATAGCCGACGCATCCCCGTAGTTCACGATGAAGCTCGCGGTGAAGTTCGCGCGGGAGGTCGCCGGGAAGATCGTCCTCATCGGTCGACAGATAAAGAGTCGTGAAGACGCCTCGCGGCTCCGATAGTCCGGGTGGAAAAGGCGGCGCGACCGGAAAAGGCCGGCGTTCCAGAAAAGAAAGGATCGCGTCGTGCGCGACACGCAGCAGAATCCGGCGCTGCTCCAGAGAAAATTCTGCCGATAACGCAGCCGCGTCGCGAACCCCTTCGCCCGCCAGGGGACTTTCAGCCGGCTTTTCAGACAGCCTGGACATCGCTTTTTCTCCGCCGGGTGAGGACGAAGGACCGGCGCCGCCGCTTCTCCGACTTGCGGTCGATCCGCGACCAGAAGGCCACGAAGTAGTCGAGTGCGGAAACCAGCGAAAGCAGAACCATGAACCAGATGGCGGTCCACGCAATCCAGTGGACCGGTAAAAAGAAATTGCCGTACACAGGCCATTCGCGCCAGCGGCGAGCCAGAATCACCGCTACCACGGAAATGATCTGCACCAGCATCTTGAACTTGCCCAGTTCGCTCGCTTGAATCGTGAAACCTTCGGACGCGGCAATGGAGCGCAGCCCGCTTACCAGAAACTCGCGGCCAATGACGACGACTGCCATCCATGCCGGCACCAGCGCCGGATTAAACTGCACCAGCGTGATGAAGGCGGCAGCGATCAGCAACTTGTCGGCCACCGGATCGAGCAGCATCCCCGTGGTCGTGATCTGGCCGCGCCGGCGCGCCAGATAGCCGTCAATCCCGTCGGTGATCGAAGCCAGTATGAAAACCACCGAAGCCAGGATTTCTCGTTCCCCGCTCTGCTCGCCCGCGAAGCGCGAGGTGCAAAGAATCCATATCAGCAGCGGGATCGCCGCAATGCGAGTAAGCGTAATGTAGTTGGGAAGATTCACGCGATGACTGAGCCAGGGCCGTCGAGAGCGGTCAATGTGATTATCCTCTACATCCGAGGCCAAGGCAACGGACGGAAGGGGACGGAAGGGCAGGGTACAAAACGGGCGCCATTTTACGTCGGCCCGATCATGAAAATGATGAAAGTTGATAAGAGTTGAGAGAAGTTCTCCACCGCGGAGAACGCAGAGCCCGGAAGTCTTTGATTCAGGTTCTTCTCGGCGCACTCCGCGTCTCGGCGGTGAGCATGCTCACTTCTGTTTGGCGATGATCTTGTCTTTGATCTTGTTGTAGGTGGCTGCGGGGATGATTTTCTTTCTTACGAGATCGTCCTTTCTGGCGTAGGGACGGCCGACGATGATCTTCTGTGAGTAGGCCGGTCCGATGCCTGGCAAAGCCTCCAGTTGGTCTTTCGTCGCCGAGTTGATGTCGAGCAGATCGGCCTTGGCAGCCGCGGCAGTTGGGGTTGTGGCCGGCGTCTTGGCGGTTTGCGCCACAGCCATTCCGCCGATCAGGCTAAGCGCGAAAAACGCGGCGAGAATTCTGGTCATGAAGTTCTTAGTCACGATTGTTTCTCCTTAGATTATTTGAAACGCGTTTGATATGAAATAAGCTCCGGTCACCTCTGAGCTTCTTTATACCCGGCAGCCTTCGCTTCGGCTTCGGTCATGAACTTTCCGTTCTTCGTCTTGCCGTACCAGCGGCCGCTCTTGTGATAGACGCCGCTCTCGGTATTGACCCAAACCTTGCCGCTGGCCTTAGCGGCGGCAATCTCCGAACTGGACGGCTTGCCCGTCGTCTTGGGCGCAGCCACGTTGCCGGAGGCAGCCGGCGCGGCTGAAGCAGCCGGAGTTGCGCTGGAACTAGCCGGAGCCGCGGGTTTTGCGGCGGAACCGGCGCCGCTCGAGCTCGCCTGCGCCGTCGCCAAAGCAGGCGAAATGGCAACCGTCAACATCAGGCAGAAAGCGAGCATCCAGAAACTAAGTTTTCTCGGTGCGTAATTCATCTCTCCTCCAAGTTGCAGTGTGAGCGTTCAGAACCATCGGATCCAATGGAGCGCCCGCCGCTCCACAGCTCTTTAGGCATAAATTCCGCGTTGGCGGATGGTGTATGCCACGCGGTCAATCGCCAGCATATAGGCGGCAATGCGGTTGTTCACGCCATGCGCTTCAGAGTACCGGACAACATCGTCGAACGCCTCATCCATGATTTCCTGAAGATGCTCGTTGACCACCGATTCCTTCCAGAAGTAACCTTGCCGATCCTGCACCCACTCGAAGTAAGAAGTAGTGACCCCGCCAGCGTTCGCCAGGATGTCGGGAATCACAAAAACTTTCTTCTCCGAAAGAACGTCGTCGGCGGCCGCGGTCGTGGGACCATTCGCGCCCTCAGCCAGGATCTTGCATTTCACGCGGTCCGCGTTCTGGCTGGTGATCTGGTTTTCAGTCGCCGCCGGAATCAGAATGTCGCAATCGGCCAGCAACAGCTCGGCCGGATCATAACCGTCGGCACCCGGGAAGCCGTGAATGGTGCCACTGCGCTGCCGGAATTCCCACAGCGCTTCCACGTCGATGCCCTCTTTCCTGTACAAGCCACCGTCAACTTCGACGATGCCGATAACCTTGTATCCGGCGTCCGCCATGAGCCGGGCCGCGTTCGAACCAACGTTGCCGAAGCCCTGCACGATGACGCGGGTGGTGTCACGATTCAGGCGCAGCTTCTTGATCGCCTTTTCGCAGACCATCAGCACGCCGCGCCCCGTGGCCTCGCGGCGCCCCCGCGATCCGCCGATGTTGATCGGCTTGCCGGTGACCACAGCAGTTACGGTCTGGCGCGCATGCATCGAATAGGTGTCCATGATCCAGGCCATGGTCTGTTCGTTGGTGTTCACGTCGGGTGCGGGGACGTCTTTCTCGGGCCCGATGAAATCGAACAGCTCGGCCGTGTAGCGTCGAGTCATGCGCTCCAACTCTCCCTGCGACATTCGGTGCGGATCGCAGATGATGCCCCCCTTGGCTCCGCCGAACGGGATGTTCACCACCGCGCACTTCCACGTCATCCAGCTCGCGAGCGCGCGAACTTCGTCAAGATTCACGTCGGGCCCATAGCGCAGGCCGCCCTTGGCCGGACCGCGCGCAATCGAGTGCTGCACCCGGTATCCCGTGAAAACTTCCAGGTGCCCGTCATCCATCATTACCGGAATATGAACAATGATTTCGCGGCTCGGACTCCGCAGAACCCGCCACAGTCCTTCATCGAGATTCAGCTTGCGCGCGGCCAGGTCGAAGCGGGCGGCTTGCGCCTGCCACGGATTAGTTTCCTGCTCGAGGTCCACTATTGTCATAAAGTCTCCGCATGAATAGAACGTGCTGGTGGAGAGCCGGGCGTCCCCGCCCGGCCGCCGAAAAGTCGATTCTCAACGTATGGCTCATCCCATCCTCGTTGATGACGCGATCCCGAGTAGGCGAGGCAAGCCTCGCAAAGTATATTGCCGCCCTGCTGGCTAGGCAAGCGAAGGGAGTGCCAACCCGAGTACCGTATTTACAATGTGCGCACCTCAATGTACACTCATTGTGCATACAGAAAGGAACCGATGCCAGCCACCGGAACAAAGACCGGGAAGAATCGCGATGAAACCATCAACCTGCGCGCCAGCCGGCGACAGAAAGCGCTGATCGACCGCGCGGCGGATGCGCTCGGCCGCAACCGGTCCGATTTCATGCTCGAAACCGCGTGCCGGGAAGCGGAAGCCGTGTTGCTTGACCGGCGGTATTTCGCTCTGTCGAGCGACGAATTCAAGCGCTTCACGTCGATGCTCGACAAGCCTCCGGCAAGCAACGCGAGGCTGCGGCATCTGCTGAAGACGAAAGCTCCTTGGGAGCAATAGAAGTGACCCGCAGCGGCCAAACGTTAAGCGCGCCCGAGAAACTGCGCGCGGATCACGATCTCTCGCAATTCGATTGCGGAGAGCCTTCTCTCGACGAATGGTTGCGAAGGCGGGCTCTCCAAAATGAGGAAAGCGGTGCTTCGCGCACCTACGTGGTCTGCGCCGGACAGCAGGTTGTCGGCTATTATGCCCTGGCAGTTGGTGCTGTCACTCATGCGGAAGCGCCGGGCCGTGTGCGACGCAACATGCCCGATCCGGTGCCGGTCATGATCGTCGGCCGCTTGGCTGTCCACAATGATTTTCAGGGGAGAAAGATCGGGCCCGCACTGTTGCGCGATGCGGTATTGCGCACGTTGCAAGCGGCGGAGATTGCCGGCATCCGCGCCATTTTGGTACACGCAATTTCAGAGCGGGCACGACAGTTCTATGAAGACTGCGGATTCATTGCATCTCCAATGGATCGCTTGACGCTGATGATCACCGTGGTGGAAGCTGTGAAGGCGTTCGTTGGCAAGGACGCCAGCTAGGTCAAACGCTTCCATACTCAGCCGGGTTGTGAGCTGCGAAGAACTCAGGTTTCGTATCGGGGTATCGCTTTAGCGATACCGTAAGTCCTCGAAATCAGGCAGCCTTTTTTGGGGACTGGCCGTCGAGATTCATGCGATGCTAGATACATGATCCGTCCCGACTACAAAGAGTTCCTGCGATTGTCGCGCGGAGCTACGCTGGTTCCGGTGGCGAAGTCGATCGCTGCCGACCTGCTGACGCCGGTTTCCGCCTTCCTTGCCGTGGCTGACCAGGAGCCCGATGCCTTCCTGTTGGAGTCGGTCGAAGGTGGCGAGAAGATTGGACGCTACACTTTTCTCGGCGTGCGTCCGTTTCTGCGCCTGGAGTCGCGCGGCGCCGAAATCAAGATCGAGCGTGGCCGAAAAGTCGAGCGGCGCCAGGGAAATGTTTTCGAAGTGATCAAGGAACTGTTGCAGCAGCATCGTCCCGCGGCGATGGAAGATTTGCCGCCGTTCACCGCGGGCGCCGTCGGCTATTGCGCGTATGATATCGTGCGCCAACTCGAGAACATCGGCGAGCACGCTGCCGACGACCTCGACGTTCCCGACTGCGTGCTGATGTTTTTCGACCGCGTCCTGGCCTTCGATCACCTGCGTCACCAGATCCACATCGTGGCCTCGGCGGACGTGACCCGCGAAACGCCCAGAGTCGCCTACAAACGCGCCGTCAAGGACATCGAGCGCATAGAGAAAAAACTCGCCGCCGGATGGAAGCCAGCATACTGGCGCAGACCTGCCACCCAGTCAAGGCTGGCAAAGTCGAAGTTGAAGACGCACGCGCGCACTTCGAAGCCAAAATTCCTGGAAAGCGTCCGCCGAGCCAAGGAGTACATCACCGCCGGAGACATCTTCCAGGTCGTGCTTTCGCAGCGCTGGGATTTCGAGCCCGGAGTAGCTCCGCTCGATCTCTACCGTTCGCTGCGCACGGTGAATCCTTCGCCCTACATGTATTTTCTGCGCTTCGGCGGAGGGCGGAACGCAAGCAAGAAAAATTCCGGAGGAATGCACGTGCTCGGCTCGTCTCCAGAAATGCTGGTGCGTGCCGCCGGACGCAAGCTCGAATACCGGCCGATTGCCGGCACGCATCCCCGTGGGCGCGACGAAGCCGAAGACGCGGCGCTCGAACAGAAAATGCTCACCGACGAGAAAGAACGCGCCGAGCACGTGATGCTGGTCGATCTAGGCCGCAACGACCTTGGCCGTGTAAGCGAATATGGCTCGGTAAAAGTTCGCAATCTCATGTATGTGGAGCGCTACTCGCACGTGATGCACCTGGTCTCGGCGCTCGAAGGCCGCCTGCGTCCCGAACTCAATGCGATGGATGCCTTCGCCGCCTGCTTTCCCGCGGGAACGCTGAGCGGCGCCCCGAAAGTTCGTGCCATGCAGATCATCGAAGAGCTGGAGCCAACCCGCCGCGGCGTCTACGGCGGTTCCGTCCTCTACGCCGATTTCGCCGGCAATCTGGATTCGTGCATCGCCATTCGGACGCTGCTCATGCTAGGCAAGAAGGCATACCTGCAAGCGGGAGCCGGGATCGTAGCTGATTCCGATCCGCAGCGTGAGTTTGAAGAGTCGGGAAACAAGGCGCGAGCCGTGCTGCGCGCAGTGGAGATGGCCAGGGGAAGTGGGTAGGACTTGATCTTGGATCGTGAGTGAGATCGCCGATTTCATCGGTTATGATGATCGGCGCGTCCAAGTCAGGCGAGGAAGGCGGCTAGCAAACGTGACGACGCAGCGCTCGTCAGTGTCTGCTCTCGTGGAGTTCCCGTTTGCCGCCAAAAGTACATGATGGAACCCAGGCTCTGCGGCGCGCGATGTGCTTCCGCAAGCATCGATTCAACAAGTTGCGCGTCGCCGCCGACGGCCACTCAAGTGCACCAATTAGATTAGAGTGAGCATTCCTTCTCCTCATTTCAGGTTCCCTGAGCTAAGTCAGCCCATCTGAAGTTGTCCCTCTTAGTCATGGTCTTGGTCTCGCGATGAAGGAGGAACTGCGTTATGACACTAGTGACGACGGACTTCCGAGTTAAGTTCGACCAAATGGGCAAAATCTCGCTGATGCGAGTCGAGGGGCACCTCACGGATGAATCGCTGCCGGAGCTTTACGAGGTGAGTCGACAATATTCGGACGCGATCGATGCCCGCGTGAGTATTGTGGACTTGTCATCTGTCAGCGAGTTTGACGTATCCAGCCAGTCTATCCGGAAACTGGCACGTCAGAAACCGGGCAGCGTCGACCCGACGCGCGGTTGCTTTATTGTCGCCCCGGAAGGATATGCATTTGGTCTATGTCGCATGTTCCAGATTCTAGGGGAGGCTACACGGCCACGACTGCAAATCGTACGCACCATGGGCGAGGCGTTCGCGGAAATCGGCATTCAGTCCCCATGGCCCAACTCAGAGCGGGATAAGAGCGGCACAATCACGTTGCAACAAGCCAGAGCAGCGTTACAAATCGCGATTCTCTAATTCTTGCCCGTTAAGCTTAGTCAGAACTTACGCTGCCGCTTCCCCTTGCATGGCTTTTGTAAAAGCCATTATTGCCTGCGTCAGTTGTGCATCGACTTTGTCCGCAACCTTCATGACGTCGGGCAACAGCAAACTGAAATCAATATGGTTCAGGTTGTTTTGCAATGCTCCAAACAGGGTCACCTGGAGTATGCGCGATTCATGCACCAGCGTTGCGGAAGAGTACCCCTGCCGATGGCGCAATTTACTGTGATCACGTTTACACTCACTGGGGATTGGCCGGTCCGGGTCAACGAGTGAGATGGGAGTTTTGCATCAACATTACGAGTGCCATAGGTCCCTGCTGTCGCCATCCGAGGCAAAATTTGAATTCTCAACATCTGCTTCCGCTGTGTGCTCTCTCAGGCGGCGCGGCAATCCAGAACAGGATGACTTACCGTTGAACTTCGGAGAATCTGGCAAGAAGTTCATCGAAATAGGCAAGACGCTTAGGGTTCAGGAAACTATTCTCAGGCTTGCGGTGCCCTTGAGGCAGACCGAATTTCGCGGTATAGGAGAAACAATGCAAAAACGCAAACTTGGAAAAAGCAATTTGGAAGTCTCGGCTCTCGGCCTCGGCTGTATGGGAATGAGCTTTTCCTACGGTCCTCCCAAAGACAAGCAGGAGATGACCTCACTTCTCCATGCCGCCGTGGAACGCGGCATCACATTCTTTGACACCGCCGAAGTCTACGGCCCGTTCACGAACGAAGAACTCGTGGGCGAAGCGCTCGCTCCGTTCCGCGGAAAGGTCGTGATCGCCACCAAGTTTGGATTCGATCTGAGTGGCAGCGATCATCGGCCGGGAGCGGCGGGTCTGAATAGCCGGCCCGAGCACATCAAGGAAGCCGTCGAAGGTTCGCTCAAGCGGCTCAAGGTCGAGACCATCGACCTGCTCTATCAGCACCGGGTCGACCCGAACGTGCCGATTGAAGACGTCGCCGGGGCGGTGAAGGGACTGATTCATGCAGGGAAGGTCAAGCACTTCGGGCTTTCTGAGGCCGGCGCAAAGACAATTCGTCGCGCACATGCTGTCCAGCCGATCACCGCTCTTCAGAGCGAATATTCGCTGTGGACAAGAACTCCAGAGAAGGAGGTGATACCAACCCTCGAGGAGCTCGGGATCGGTTTCGTACCGTATAGCCCTCTGGGCAAGGGATTCCTAACGGGAGCGATGAACGAAAGCACGAAATTTGAGAGTACCGACTTCCGCAGCACTCTCCCTCGCTTTACGCCAGAGGCTCTCAAGGCGAACCATGAGCTGATTGACCTGCTCGGCAGCATTGCGAAGCGGAAGAAAGCGACTCCTGCTCAGATCGCGCTCGCCTGGCTGCTCGCGCAAAAGCCATGGATAGCTCCGATCCCAGGCACAACGAAACTAACCCGCCTCGAAGAGAACATTGGGGCGGCGGCAGTCGAGTTGACCGCCGATGACCTCCGCGATATCGATAGCGCGGCCTCAAAGATCAAAGTGGAAGGCGCTCGATATCCGGAAAAACTCGAGAAGATGACCGGTCTCTGAAAGGTAAGTGCATGTACAACGCGAAAGCTTATTCGGCTGCTAGTGCGACATCGCCGCTGGAATCGGCCACGATTACGCGGCGCGATCCAACCGAACACGACGTTCAGATTGAAATCCTGTTTTGCGGCATCTGCCACTCTGACCTCCATTCGGTCCGCAACGAGTGGAGCGAGTTCATGCCCACTGTCTACCCAATTGTCCCGGGCCATGAGATCGTCGGCCGCGTCACCAATGTTGGCTCGGCAGTCACCAAGTTCAAGCGCGGCGACCTCGCCGCCGTCGGCTGCCTGGTCGACTCGGACCGCACCTGCCCCGAGTGCAAGGCAGGTTTCGAGCAGTTCTGCCCGAACCTGACGCTCACGTTCAATTCTCCGGACAAACATCTCGGAGGCGTCACCTATGGCGGCTACTCCGAGAGCATCGTCGTGGACGAGAGGTTTGTGCTGCGCGTGCCGTCGAACCTGAGCCTCGCCGGAGCGGCTCCTCTGCTCTGCGCCGGAATCACGACGTACTCGCCCATGCGCCGCTGGGGAGTCACTGGGGGCAAGAAAGTTGGTGTGGTCGGTCTCGGCGGATTGGGTCACATGGGCGTGAAATTTGCCCGCGCGTTCGGAGCCCACGTGGTTGTCTTTACCACCTCACCGAACAAGAAGGAAGCGGCGCTCCGCCTCGGCGCCCACGAAGTCGTCGTCTCCCGCGATAACGACGAGATGCAGAAGCATGTGGGCAGCTTCGATTTCATCCTCGACGCCGTCTCCGCCGATCACGATATCAATGCCTACATCAACCTGCTTCACCGCGGTGGCAACATCACGATTGTCGGGGCACCGCCGAAGCCTCTCGCCGTCACCGCTTTCGGGCTGATCGTGGGCAATCGGAGTTTTTCGGGCTCGATGATCGGCGGCATCGCCGAAACCCAGGAGATGCTCGACTTCTGCGGGCAGCACAACATAATCGCCGATGTCGAAGTGATCCCTATTCAGAAGGTCAACGAAGCTTACGAGAGAATGCTCGAGTCCGATGTGAAGTACCGCTTCTCCATCGACATGGCTTCGCTCAAGTTATAGAGGTGAATCAAGGAAAAGGAAGTCAGAAGATGGACATCAAAAGAAATGGCACGCAACCTTCCGCTAAGGGGCCAGCAGAGTGGTTCACTGGCACGGTGCGGATCGATCCACTATTTCAGGCACCCGATCCGGCACTTGTTCAAGGCGCCAGCGTAACTTTCGAGCCAGGCGCGCGGACTGCATGGCACACGCATCCCCTCGGTCAGACGCTGATCGTAACGGCCGGTTGCGGCTGGGCACAACGTTGGGGCGGGCCGGTCGAGGAAATCCGCCCGGGTGATGTGATCTGGTTTGCGCCCGGTGAGAAGCACTGGCATGGGGCCAGGCCAACCACGGCCATGACGCACATCGCCATTCAGGAAAAGCTCGACGGGAAGGTTGTCGAGTGGATGGAACAGGTCAGCGACGAACAATACCGGGCCGGAAAATAAAGGACATTGCGATGAGCAATAAGCCAACGCAGAACGATGCTCTAAAAGACCGCCTTTCCCGATCTCGCGAAATTACGATCACCGTGACGGGCAGAAAGTCAGGACGCGCCATCTCAATCCCAGTCTGGTTCGTATGGGAGGACGAGAAGCTTTACCTCCTGCCGGTGCATGGGTCGGATACACAGTGGTACAAGAACGTGCTCATCAACCCGACGATTCGGGTCGCTGCGCGGGGCGCAGAGGCTGAAGTCAAGGTTGTTCTTGTCACTGAGGCCAGACAGGTGTCGTCGGTGGTTGAAAAATTCCGCGCCAAGTACGGGACCGGCGACGTGAAGAAGTATTATTCAAAGTTCGACGTTGCCGTTATAGCCCAGATGCAATGAGCGCTATCATGATCGCAAAAGAAGTATTCTCGAAGGCGTGAAAACCAACGGCAAACCCGCACTTGCGTGGCCGGCAGACAAGATTGCGGGCGCAAACGAACCGGACACGGCCAAGTTAGCCCGTTTGATTGCCGCCTATGCGCCTCACGACGATAGTTTTGAGCTGCGCATCCCCGGTTTGCACGCCAGCCGCTTTTCACGAATCAACACAGAGTGTTTTCATTCCGTCCGGTCGCCCTCGTTGTGCATGGTCGCCCAAGGAGCGAAGACCGTCATCGTGGGACAGGAGGTCTACGAGTACGATGCGTCACGCATGATCGTATTCTCCGTTGCCCTGCCAGTTGCTTCCCAGATCACGCGAGCCAGCCACTCCGAGCCCTACCTGGCGCTACGGCTGGATCTCGACCCGCGCAAGATTGCGGATCTGGTTTTGAAGGTGTATCCGCACGGTTTGCCTCCAGTGCAGGAGAGGCGCGCCGTTTACGTCACTCCGGCCGATGCGAGCACGGTCAACGCCGCGACGAGGTTAATGGAGTGTCTCACGCAGCCCGGAGATGCTGAACTACTCGCCCCGCTTGCGATCGATGAGATTCTGATCCGGCTACTACGCAGCCCAATTGGGGTTCGCGTAGCTCAAATGGGCTTTGCAGAATCTAACGTCCACCGCGTTGCGAAGGCCATCTCCTGGGTACGCGCCAACTTCTCTCAACCCATGAAGGTGGAAGACCTGGCCGGGCTGGTGCACATGAGTGTTTCGTCTTTCCATGAGCACTTTAAGTCCGTCACTTCGATGAGCCCACTGCACTATCAAAAGGTGCTGCGACTCCAGGAGGCGAGGCGTCTCATGCTTTCGACAATTATGGATGCAGGTACAGCGAGTCAGCGCGTGGGCTATCTAAGCGCTTCGCAGTTCAGCAGAGAATACAGCCGCTTCTTCGGGAGTGCGCCGACCAAGGACATCGCCAGGTTGCGTCAAGAAGCTGGACTTTGGGCCTGACCCTCGGAAGCTATTGGCAATAACCTAATAAGACTTCCTGGAGCCTGGTTCGTGGCGGCGGGGTATTGCCCCACTGAGACGGGGCGAAGCTCCCTCTCCACACATGCTAGAATCGATACTGTGATGCCCCGGACCGATGCTTCCTGATATCGACAAATTGCTGGAACTGCAGATCGCGGATAAAGAGATCCGCAGACTGCGGGACGAAGTGGCCGCGCTGCCGAAACGCGTGGCGGTGATCGAGCAGAAGCTGGCTGGAACCAAGGCGCACCTGGAAAAGGCGCGGACCGCAGCCAAGGGCGACGAAGCCGACCGCAAGAAGTTCGAAGCCAACATCAAAGACCTGCAAGGCAAGATCTCCAAGTATCGCGACCAGTCCCTGGACGTAAAAACCAACGAACAGTACAAAGCCATTCTGAGCGAGATCCAGTTTGCGGAGCAGGAGATACGACTTAACGAGGACCGCATCCTGGAAGTGATGGTCAACGTCGAGACGCGCGAAAAGGACGTCAAAGCGGCGGAGGCGGAGCTCAAGGCGGAGACGGCCGAGATCGAAAAAGAAAAAGAAGAAGCGCGAAAAGTTACCGCCGAAGATCAGAAGAAGCTCGCCGAGTGGAACGCCAAGCGCGACGGCCTGCGCCATGGGATTTCCGAAGATATTCTTCGCCATTATGAACGGGTGGCGAAGTTCCGCGGCACCGGGCTGGCGGAAGCCCGCGACCACAAATGCATGGGCTGCCAGGTGATGCTGCGTCCGCAGACCTATAACGAAGTGCGCAACGGCGAGAAGGTAATGGTCTGCGAATCTTGCCAAAGAATTTACTATTACGATCCCGCGCACGAAGTGAAGCCGGAGCAAGAAGTGGTGACGGTTACCGGGAGGAAACGGGCGCGCCCCAAGGCCGATGCGCCGCAGGCATGGTTCTACCGTCCGGACTACGGCGAGGAAGGCGAAGTGCTGCTGGCGTTTATCAATAGCGACGGCAGTTCGCGCCGGCGCATCTACGAGCTGCACACTGGGCGCCAGGTTGGCGGAGTGCTGCTGCGAGAAGGGGCTTATCGCCTGGCGTTTCCCGAGGACCTGACCGACGCCGCTCTCCGGCTGAATGGCCACTGGGAAGAAAAGGAAATCGACGAGTGGGGTTCTGAGATTCCGTCGAATGCGCTCGATCTTCTTCACAAAGATCTGCTGGCCATCCGGCGCGAGCACAAAGCGAGCCACAAGCAGTCCGCCCCGCCGGCGGAACAGCCCGCCGTCCACTAAGGCTCGATGAAATCGATGGATTCGTTGGAGGGACTCGTTGGAGCAGAGCCATAACCAGCGCCCGGCTGAATCCTACATTTTTCAACTCCCGCAAAAACGAAGATTGATTTTCTGCCTGTTGCTTGCTCTGGCAACGATTGCACTCTATAACCCGGTTACCCGCGCTCCATTTCTCAACTTCGACGACGTTGTTTACGTTACCGACAATCCCCAGGTTCGCGCCGGCCTCACATGGAGTACGGTGGTTTGGGCTTTTCATACCTCGGAAGCCTCGAACTGGCACCCGATCACGTGGCTTTCGCATGCTCTTGATTGCCAGATTTTCGGTTTGAACCCGGCTGGCCCTCATTTCGTCAACGTGCTTCTCCATGCGGCCAACGCGGTGCTCCTGTTCCTGATTCTGGAGAGTGCCACTGGCTTGGCCTGGCGCAGCCTGATGGTCGCCGCGCTCTTCGCGTTGCATCCCATCAACGTCGAGTCGGTGGCATGGATCGCGGAACGTAAAAACGTCCTGAGCATGTTTTTCTTCCTCCTGGCGTTGGCTGCGTATGGCTGGTACGCGCGTCGGCCCGGCGCCGGACGATACCTGACGGTTAGTCTTGCCTATGCTTTGAGCCTGATGACCAAGCCGCAGGTGATTACGTTTCCGTTTGCTCTGCTGCTGCTGGACTACTGGCCGTTGCGTCGTCTTGGGCGCACGAATTTAGTCGAAGGCGAACCGGCACGCTCGACTACGCACGAGCCGTCGTTCTGGAGTTTGGTTGGGGAGAAAGTGCCGTGGTTTGCGCTCTCGGCGGTGAGCGCGGTCATCACGATGAAAGTGCAGACCGACGCGACCCAGGTGAAACTCCCGCTCTGGATTCACCTGGGAAACGCGGCTCTTTCGTATGTCCGCTATCTCGGAAAGGCGTTCTGGCCGCTGCATCTTGCGCCCGTGTATCCGCATCCAGAGTTTTCGATCAGCGTCATTGCGGCCGCGCTCTCCGCCTGCGCACTCGTCGCTGTCTCCACTCTCGCAGTGCTCTTCCGCCAGCGCCGTCCTTACTTTGTGGGATGGTTCTGGTTTCTGGGAACGCTGGTGCCGATGATCGGACTGGTGCAGGTTGGCGTTCAGGCCATGGCTGATCGCTATGCCTATATCCCAATGCTGGGAATCTTCGTGATCGTCTGCTGGGGTGCGGCCGATTTGATGGAAAGCTGGCATATTCCCACTGCGGTGTCAGCCGTCGCCACTGCAGCCATCCTGCTGGCGCTGGGAATTGCGCTTCATCGGCAGGTGAGTTTCTGGACTGACAATCTCATGCTGTGGACCCACACCCTCGAAATCACCGAGGGAAACTACCTGGCCGAGGATAGCATTGCGACGGCGTTGCTTGCCGAGGGCAGGGCGGACGAAGCCCTCCCGCACCTGCAGCGGGCACGAGCCTTGCGGCCCAGTGACCCGACCGCCACGCTCGACATCGCAACCTACGAGCAGATGCACGGCAACTATCAGGGCGCTCTCGAGGGCTATGCCAAAGTGCCGCAGTTCACCAGCAACCCCTATTTGGTGGCAATGGCGCGAGTCAACAGCGGATATGCGCACTACTCGCTGAAACAATATGACATCGCGAAACACGACTTCGAAGCCACGCTGAACGTGCAGCCTGGGAATTCGCCGGCCTATCGCGGGCTGGGCTTGCTGGCACAGCGAGCGGGCAACATCGCGCAGGCCACCGAGGATTACCAGCGGTCGGTCGAGCTTCAACCGACGCCGGTCGGGTATCTGCTCCTGTCACAAGCCCTTGAGCTTGGGGGACAGGCGGAAGCGGCCCGTGCAGCGCAATCCCAAGCCGCACGCATGACTCCGCATCTTGACGACGATCTCGCTGTCGTGAAGCAGTTACTGGCAAACTAACGCAGGTCTCACAAATGGTGACGGCTGGATTTTGGGAAGGGCGCGGATTCAGCCGTGCCCTTCCGAGCCGCGATCAGTTGGTGCCGTATGGATTTTTATACCGCAGTATCTTGTTCAGATTTTTGCCGCGGATGATTCCAGCCTGGTGATAGGTCAATCCCCAGGAATCGATCGACGACATATCCGGGAAGATGCAGGCCTCAAGCACGGTATCGACCGGGTCCGACTTCTGCACCCATCCACCGCCGTTCAGGTTGATTCCACCAAACAGATCGGTTCCGCCAAGCTGGGAGCAGTAGCAGGATGCGGGATTGCCGTTGCAATTGCCGCTGTACGGAACCTTCGCGTAGTAGGCCAGCGCCGCCAGCGTGGGCTTGTCGGTGTAGAGCGTCGAGAGCAGCACGTGAATCCTAGACCCATCTTTCTTGGAGGTGAACTTGCAGAATTGGCGGTCGCCGGCAAGACGAAACCAGTTCTGTTCGGCGTCGTTGGTGTTGTAGAAGGGCGTGCGAATATCGACTTCGCCGCCCTTTTTGACGCAATAATTCTGGGCTATGGTAAGGTCGCTGGCCTCGTCCGAGTACACATTCGGGACGCTGCCGGCTTGCACGGGTCTGGTGGCGGGAAGAAACGCAATGACGAATGCGATACAGGTCAGCGTCATCAGCGCGACGAGTGGACGTTTCACGAAGGGCCTCCTGGAAAGGACGGGAATCGAATTCTTCGCCGGCAGTTTCTCGGCGAAAAAATCAAGGCAGGAAGGGTAACACAAAAACGCGCGCGCCGGGCTGGAACGTGAGTTGCGGTAGTGGCTCAATTTGAAATTCCACAGGGTAGCGGTTGGCGCTGAGTTCAAATTGAGCCACTACCTGAGTTGCGCTCGACTTGGACCCTTCGACTGCGCTGAGGGCAGGCTCGCGAGGGCGGCCGTCCCTACGCGAGCACGAACGCTATTTCTTTGCTCCCGCTATTTTGTCGCCTACGCGCCCGCTTACCTTGAAGGTCATCTTGCCCGCCTTCTTATCCGCGTCCACCATCACGTGGTCGCCGTGCAGGACCTCCCCGTCCAGGATTTTCAGCGCCAGCGGATCCTGCACCAGCTTCTGAATGGCGCGCTTCAGCGGACGCGCTCCGAAGTTGGGATCGTAGCCTTCGGTGAAGAGCAACTCTTTGGCGCCGTCGGTCAGCTCAAGAGAAATTTTGCGGTCGGTCAAAAGGCGGCGCAGATCTTCGAGACGCAGCTCTACGATCTTGACCAACTGTTCCTTGCCGAGCGGATGGAAGATGATGATGTCGTCGACGCGATTGAGGAATTCGGGCTTGAAATGCCCGTGCAGCGCCTCCATCACGTGCTTAGAGGCTTGCTCGAAGCCATCGGCGGAGCGAATGTCTTCCGACTGCAGATACGACGAGCCGAGGTTCGAGGTCATGATGATGACTGTGTTTTTGAAATCGACCTTGCGGCCCTTGCCATCGGTGAGGCGGCCGTCGTCCATGATCTGCAGCAGGATGTTGAAAACGTCGGGATGCGCTTTTTCTATTTCATCGAAGAGCACGACGGCGTAAGGATGCCGCCGCACTTGCTCGGTGAGTTGTCCGCCTTCGTCGTAGCCGACGTATCCGGGAGGCGCGCCAATGAGACGCGACACGGCATGCTTCTCCATGTATTCGGACATGTCGATGCGGATCATGGCGCGCTCGTCATCGAAAAGGAATTCGGCTAGGGCGCGAGCGAGTTCGGTTTTGCCGACGCCGGTTGGGCCGAGGAAAATAAAAGAGCCGATCGGCCGCTTCGGATCGCTCAGCCCGGCGCGTGAACGGCGGATGGCGTTGGCTACGCGTTCGAGCGCTGCATCCTGTCCGATGACGCGCAGCCGAAGGCGGTCTTCCATGTTGATCAGCTTCTTGACTTCGCCTTCGAGCATCTTGGAGACGGGAATGCCGGTCCACTTGGAAACGATGCGGGCGATGTCTTCCTCATCGACTTCTTCTTTCAACATGCGATGGCCGGTCTTGCTGTCGATTTGCGCGGTGACTTTTTTCAGCTCTTCTTCGGTGTTGCGGATGAGGCCGTAGCGGATCTGCGCCACGCGCTCAAGATTTCCTTTGCGTTCTTCCGCGGCTTCCTCAATCTTGAGCTGCTCGAGTTTTTCTTTGAGGGCGCGGGCTTTCGCGATTACGTCTTTCTCCTGCTTCCACTTGGCTTTCAGCGCATTCGATTGTTCGCGGATGCCGGCTAGTTCCTTCTCTACGTGGGCCAGGCGGTCTTTGGAATTGGGGTCGTCCTCTTTTCTCAGCGCCTGCTTTTCGATTTCCAGTTGCGTGGCTCGGCGTTCGAGCTGATCGATTTCGGTGGGCATGGAATCGATTTGAATCCGCAACGAGGCAGCGGCCTCGTCGATCAGGTCGATGGCTTTGTCGGGCAGGAAGCGGTCGGAAATGTAGCGATGCGACAGGGTCGCGGCGGCGACGATGGCGGAGTCCTTGATGCGGACGCCGTGATGCACTTCGTATTTTTCCTTCAGCCCGCGCAGGATGGCGATGGTGTCTTCGACATTTGGCTCGCCCACGAACACGATCTGGAAGCGGCGTTCGAGCGCGGCGTCCTTTTCGATGTACTTGCGATATTCATTGAGCGTGGTGGCGCCAATGGCGCGCAACTCTCCGCGGGCAAGCGCGGGTTTCAGCATGTTCGAAGCGTCGATCGCGCCTTCGGCCGCTCCGGCGCCGACCAGCGTGTGCAACTCGTCGATGAAGAGGATGATGTGGCCCTGCGAGTCTTCGATTTCTTTTAGGACGGCTTTCAGGCGGTCTTCGAATTCGCCGCGATATTTCGCGCCGGCTAGCATGGACCCCAAATCGAGCGAGATGACGCGCTTGTTCTTCAGGACTTCGGGCACGTCGCCGGAAACGATGCGCTGCGCCAGGCCTTCGACGATGGCCGTCTTGCCCACTCCGGGCTCGCCGATGAGCACGGGATTATTTTTGGTGCGCCGCGAAAGCACCTGCACCACGCGGCGGATTTCTTCATCGCGGCCGATGACGGGATCGAGCTTGCCGCGCCGCGCCTGCTCGTTCAGATCGCGGGCATAACGCTCCAGTGCCTGGTACTTGGCTTCCGGATTCTGGTCGGTGATGCGCTGCGATCCTCTAACCGCGGTGAGCGCTTTCAGGATCGCATCGTGGGTCGCGCCGTGACGCGCCATCAACTCCTGGGCTGGATCGCGCTTGAGAGCGGTTAGGGCCAACAGCATGTGCTCGGTCGAGACGTACTCGTCCTTGAAGGTGTCGGCCTCTTTGAACGAGTTCTCGAGGACTTGGTTGATCTGCGACGACATGGCTGGCTGCTGCGCGCCGGTGCCTGAGACTTTGGGCAGCTTTTCAATCTCTTTGTAGAGGTCGCTGAGCACGGCCTGCGGCCCAATGCCGATTTTTTCGAGCACGGGCGTGACGATGCCTTCTTTATCTTCGACTAATGCGGCCAGCAGATGGAGCGGGGCAAGCTCTGGATTGCCGTGCTCGGAGGCGAGCTCGTTTGCGCGCTGGACGGCTTCTTGGGCTTTTACGGTGAATTTGTCCCAACGGATGGGCATGGTGTTTGTTCCTCTTTTGCCTTGTCGTTCTGAGCGCAGCGAAGAACCTATACATCTTTGGGCAGCGGCGGAATGCAGAGGTCCCGCTTCGCTCAGATGACAGAGCTTTTAAATTACCAATTACAGATTGCCAGTTACAAAATGGAACGGGAGGCGCTGGTTCTCGCCTCCCGCCGAGTTTACATCTGCCGGGCTTTGTCCGGCTGGACGGGGCAGAGCCCCGTCACCACACGAGCATTGCTTATGCGGCCTTGCTGGGTGCTTTCGACTCCAGCGTCTTCTGGGCGCCCTGCTTTTCACTACTCACGTTCACTTTGATCTGCTTCGGCTTGGCTTCTTCTTTCTTGGCCAGCTTGATCTTCAGCACGCCCTTGTCATAGTCGGCCTGAACGCTCTCCTGGTCGACGGTGTTCGGGAGAGTGAAGGTGCGGGTGAAGCTGCCATACTGACGCTCCACTCGGCGATAGTTTTCTTCTTTCTCTTCCTTCTCGAACTTGCGCTTGCCGTGGACGGTGAGCGTGTTGTTCTCGATGCGGACGTCGATGTCTTTCTCGTCGATTCCGGGCACTTCGATCTTCAACGTGACCTGGTGCTCGTCTTCGTAGACGTCGACGGGCGGCGCGAATGCGGTCGTGGTCAGAGATTCATCCTGACCTTCCGGTCCTCGGGGGTCGCGGAGCAGACGGTTCATGCGGTCTTGCAGAGTGACGAACTCACGGAACGGGTCCCAACGGGTAAGCAAAGTCATAACCTAAATCCTCCTACTTGAAATTCAAACCGGAGCTTGCGGAGCTCCTGGGTTGGTCATTAGTATGACAACAGCATAAAATATGAGTGTAATGTTGTCAACTATTTTATATCGTTATTTTTCAATCGCTTACGCTCAATATCAAGCATTGGAGGTAGCTGGTTTCGGGCACATTCAGCAAGATTGGATGATCCCTGGAGGCTCCGCGCTTCTCTATCACGCGCAGCGATTTGTGGGCATCCTGGGCGGCATCGGCTACGACTTTGAGGAAGTCCGCAGCGCTGACGTGGAAGGAGCAGGAGCAGGTAATGAGGATTCCTCCGGGACGCAGCATTTTCATGGCACGGAGGTTGAGTTCCTTGTAGCCGCGCAGGGCTTTGTCGAGGTCGCGCTTGGTCTTGGCGAAGGCCGGAGGATCGAGAACGATGGTGTCGTAGCGGCGGTCGGCGGCAGCGTAGTCTCTTAGGAGATCAAAAGCGTTGGCCTCGATCCACTCCAGCTCGCGGCCGTTTAGAGTCGCGTTCTTTTCCGCCATCTCCAGCGCCGGGCGCGAGCTGTCGACTCCGGTGATGGCTGAACACTTGGCGGCGGGGTGCAGAGCAAGATGCAGCGCGAATCCTCCCTGATAGCAGAAGGCGTCGAGCGCTTCACCGTGCGCGTACTCGGCGGCGGCGGCATAGTTTTCGCGCTGGTCGAGGAAGGCGCCGGTTTTCTGGCCCTCGAAGCTGTCGTAGTGAAAAGCTACCCCGTTCATTCGAATTTCGGTCGAACTCTTCTCCCCCCAAAGCAAGCCTGACGGGAGCGGTGGCAATTGCTCCAGTTCTCGAATGCGCGGGTCGACGCGCTCGACGATTCCGGCAGGGTGCAATTCGTCGCGTAAAGTTTGCAGGATGGCTTCGCGCACGGGTGCGGCGTCGATCGCCTGGGTCAGGATCTGCAGCGTTACAACATCGTTATAGCGATCGACGATGAGGCCGGGGAGAAAGTCGGCTTCGCTGAAGACGAGTCGGTAGGCGTCGGTATGGGAGACGAGGTCCATTTCATTGCGATAGGCGATGGCGGCGCGAATGCGCTCGGCGACCAGAACGGGCAGATCAGCAACCGAACCGTGAGAGATCATGCGGATTGCGATCTGCGATGAAGAGCTGTAGAGCGCGGTGCCGAGGAACTTGCCACTCTGGTCGAAAACGCGGACGAGCGCGCCGGGGGGCACGGCGTTTGCATCGGTGTTATCTACGTCGGAGTTTATGTCCGAGCGGTAGACCCAGGGGTGGCGGGCCTGCAGGCGAGCGGCTCCTCTGGCGGAGAGTTTTACGGAAGGCTCCGCTGGCTTGGCGGAAGGGGCGCGTTTCTTCGGCATGGATAGATGCTATACCGCAGGCATCGATTGCGGCGGAATTGCGGCGAAGAAGGACGGCGCGAGGCGCGGGCAATCGGCACGTGATTTAGATTTTTCAGCATGGCCAAGAATTGGAAGACGAAGCTGATTCACTCGGACGCGAAGATCCCGGAGGGGTTCCGGTCACTGTCGGTGGGGGTGCAGCGGGCATCGACGGTGTTGTTTCGGGATGCGGCGTCGGTCAAGGACGACTGGGATCAATATGAGGTGGGGTACACCTACGGCCTTTATGGAACTCCCACGACGCTTGAGTTGGCGGCGCGCATTTGCGAATTGGAGGGCGGGTTCCGCACGTTGATCACTCCGGGCGGGCAGTGTGCGATTTCGCTGATCAATCTGGCGTTTCTGAAAGCGGGGGATCACGTTTTGATCCCGGAAAGTGTGTATACTCCGAATCGTAAGTTTGCGGTGGAGGTTTTGCGGAGGTTCGGCGTGGAAGCCGGGTTCTACGCTCCGGAAGCAGGCGCGGGGATTGAGGCATTGTTTCGCAAGAACACGCGGATGATATGGTGCGAGAGTCCGGGGTCGATCACGATGGAAGTGCAGGATGTGCCGGCGATCGCAGCAGTGGCGCATGGTGCCGGAGCGATGGTCGCGATGGACAACACGTGGTCGGCGGGCGTGTATTTTGACGCGTTCGCGCACGGCGTGGACGTGACCATGCAAGCGCTCACCAAGTATGCTGGCGGGCATAGCGACTTATTGCTGGGGTCGATCACAACGCGCGAGCTGACAGCGTGGAAGCAGTTGGGTGCCACGCATCAACTGGTGGGATGCGCGGCTTCTCCGGACGATTGCAGTCTGGCGCTGCGTGGACTGAAGACACTGGCGGTGCGGCTGCAAGCGATTGAAGAGGCGGCGCTGACTTTGGCGCGCTGGCTGAGTGAGCGTCCGGAGATTGAACGGGTGCTGCACCCGGCGCTGCCGTCTTGTCCGGGACACGAATTCTGGAAGCGGGACTTCACGGGATCGACGGGCGTGTTCTCGATTGTGTTCCAGCCACGGTTCAGCAAAGAGCAGGTTCGGGGATTCGTGGACAAGCTGGAATTGTTTGAGATCGGATACAGCTGGGCGGGAGTGACGAGCCTGGCGGTTGCGTATGACTTTCATGCCACTCGCGGGCGTCCGAACTATGGGCACCGCATCGTGCGCCTGAATATTGGGCTGGAAGAAGTGGATGACTTAATGGGGGATCTGAAGGCGGCGCTGGAAGCGATCGCCTGAGTTCCTGCAATGCCTGGCTCGCGAGTACCTTCCCGAGAGTTGGGCTGCAATCATCGCAAAACATCGCCGCCCCGAGCAGAACTTGCACGTGTCACCTCGCGACTAAACATGGCGCTCTAGCCTGGGCCTCCCAAAGGTCGCACGCGCGTCGAGGCACAGGTAGTCGGACTATCAAGCTTGATATTGAAGCACTTGGATAATGCTTGCGTTCTTCTTTGAAGCGAGCCGCTCCGAACGCCTGTACACGCTTGATCTGTCCGTCTATAATTTCAATGAGTTGGTACCGAACGAAAAACGCACCGAGCTTCGTAAACGTGGTCCCGTTGAATTCTGACCACGGTTTCGCCTTGGACGCATGTGCAGGATGTCAGGGTGCAGCAATTATGCTGTAGGTGTGTTTGGTAGCCCTGTAAGCGCTTGGTTGTAAACGCCGGAGAGGTGGCCGAGAGGCTGAAGGCGGCGGTTTGCTAAACCGTTATACGGGCTAACACCTGTATCGAGGGTTCGAATCCCTCCCTCTCCGCCAGATTCTTCCAGTTGAAGTACTTAGCTCCCATCAGTGCACCGTGAGCTTCTCGTCCCCAACCTCATTCTGGAGATCAAGTGGAGAACAAATTCCGGGAGTTACATCATCGGCCAGCCGCTGCATGGCTTCGACCGCGTCTTGTGAAGTCGTCTTGATGTAGCACCGCTGGGTGACGGCCACAGTGGAGTGTCGCAGGATGGCCTGGATCACTGAATCATCCACTCCCAATCGATTGAGGTTCGACGCCAGCCCGCGCCGGAAGCCATGCCACCCCTTCCACGTAATGCCCGCCTTCTTCAGGATGTCCCGCATTTGTCGCCAGTAAAGAGCATCCAAGCTCATCGGATTTCCGCGGCCGTTCGCAAAAACCGGACCATTGATCGGATTCCCACACGCCCTCCGGTGGGTTGCAAGACGCTGCGCAAGTTGGGGAATGATGGGCACTGGCGCCTTTGATCGCTCCGTCTTTGGCTCGCCCACATGATTCCTCCAGACCGCCCGCCGTACCTCCAGAACACCAAGTGAATTGTGATCCGAGGCTGCCTGGTAGCAGTCCCACTCCAACCCGCGCAGTTCGCTTGCGCGCAGCCCAGTCCATGCCGCCGTTTCCACGACCGTCGCTGCGGGCTCGGGAAGAATCTTCAGCATGGCCTGGATTTCTTCGATCGTATATGCCTCCTTCTCTTTTCCTTTCGGCGCGGACGCGGGGATCACTGCCAACGTTACAGGATTACCGGCGCTTCGAAATCCTTGTTGCACCGCGTGCCGGAAGATCCCGCTCAGGAAGTGCTTTACATGTCCAAGGGTGGTTTTCGAAATCCCGTGTTCTCGTGCGATCCGTTCCAGCAATCGTTGGATATGGAAAGTCTCCACTTCTCGCAACCACAAGTCGGCGCAGCGGGGAAGCAGGTACAGATCCCACATTCCTTCGTAGCTGGCGGTAGTGCTCGGTCTCTTATAGGCCCGTACGTAGGGAAGGTAGATGCGTTCCACGAAATCTCCCAGGGTCGTCGTGCGATCAGGCGAGGTCCGGTGACTGACTAGCTCTGCGCAAACTTGCTCGGCTTCTTCCTCGATCCGCTTCGG